>OLRK01000552.1_pt1 | contig 42409 bp, 36 predicted proteins | sample 1672911 | NCBI WGS metagenome assembly OLRK01 (sample SAMEA3136736, study PRJEB25190) | human gut metagenome | biome: human gut; feature: human-associated habitat; material: faeces | place: Austria | collected 2013 | reverse complement strand
CCAATATAAATATTTCCTTTCTTCAACTTTTGTATGCCAGATAGTATTTTATAAGACATTATTGCAGCTTCTCGGTCCGGTCTACATCCCATTTCATACATCGGAACTCTTTCTACAATTTCAGATACTGTTTGCTCTAATTTTATTTGCATATCTTTATTTAAGCCTTTTAAAGTTTGTTCAATAAAATTTTTTTTTGCATCTCTTTCAGATAAAGGACATATCCAATTTTTTTGATCTTGTTTTAGAAAACATATAGCCTTTACAGGAACACAAATATTATCGTTCTTATCCGTTTTCCCGCTAAAAGGTGTACCATATGCCATTATTTTACCTCGTCGTATCCGCAATAAAGGTTTATCATCATTAATATAATTTACTAGTTTATTACAAAGTACTGTTTTCCATAATTTTGTATGAGTAGATTTTCCGGTTCCTCCCGGTGCAGAAAAAATATAAGCATTATTATCTACAGAAATAGCAGAAGCATGTATCACTACTGATTGAAAATCCAGCACTTTCTCTGCGAAATTATCCCCCAATAAACAATATTCCATAATATTTTTGTCCGGATATACGGTAGGATCAATTGGAGCACATCTATCAGGAATAACACAGAAATCTGCTTCTCCAGTATATGTTGACTTATATTTTTCAGCACGCGCAATCACATGGTTATATTTTGATAAAATGTCTACATAAAACTCACCAATTTTATACATAAAATGCTCCTATTCATTTTTTTTAAATTTTTTTAAATTTTCTTGTATTATTTCCAATATTTTTTCAAAAAAGAAACCAAAAGCAGCTGGAATTATTAATGATGGTATTTTTCCATTTGGAACACGCCAGTACAAAATCAAACATATTATACAAATTATAGTATGTTTAAATACTGGCTTCTTTATAAGTTTTAAAATTATGTTTTCTTTATATATATCTGCTGAATTCCATATTGCATTAAATTTATTATAGTGCATATGAATCAAATTCATTTCATATCCCTTCGCATTTGCAACTTCAAGCATATATCCATCTGCAGTTCTCTGCTTCTTTATATCAAATACTGTCATTCTCAAAATTTTCCGATCTACCAAAGTACTTGTCGCAATTTCAGCCCCCTCCATTTTTTTGTAAACTCTTATTTGAAAATTATTGAACTCTTTAAACTCATCATACCATTTTTGTGCCGGGCTATTTGTTCCTCTCAATTTCTTACATATTTCATCATCTGCAACTAGTAATTTTATTTTAACATTTGCATTAGCAAGAATATTTTTTAATACGCTCACCGTCGAAATATATGGTTCTGTGGCAATATACACAATACATATTTCACTTTGTGCCTGCTGCATTCTTTGATAAAATAATGAAGAATTATCATTAGAGTTTGTTTTTCCATATGTTTTTACACACTCTAGTTTTTCTCTGCTATTTTTCAATAAATCTGCGATATTCTCATAAGATATTTGCAACATAGAAATAATTTGATCATTAATTTTTACTTTGTAAAATCCTGAAGAAATATCTTTCTCTAAAATAAGGTATTTTTTATCTATGAGCTCATCTAATGCATCAGAAACATGTTGTCTATCTCCCAAATATGGATAATTGCTTAAAAATGCTATTAACGATTGCTTTGCCATACATGATTCTCTTGCAAACATTAACACCAAAATAGCAGCTATTTCTCTTGTAAAAAATATTGGATTTGCTTTCATAAGAGCATCTATTGCCTGTATTTCATTTTCACTATAATTAATTGCCGACATCGCTCTCTCCCTTAATTTATCATTAGCATTTTATACTATTGCAATTGTGAATATAAAATCTTTCCTGAAGTACTTCTAGGAATTTCATATATTTCTTGAATATCTAGCACCATTGCAGGAAGTTTAAATTTTTTAGTCAGTATTTCTTGAACTATTTCTTTCTGATTGATGTCCGTTAAATAGGTCAATAATTTTCCTTTTTTCTCAATACATGCACAATTTATCATATATTTTTCTTTTAAATAATTCTCTACCTCATCTAAACAAACTCTTTTTCCAAACAATTTTATAATTCTTTTTTTTCGTCCAATAATGTAATAAAAACCATCTCTATCAATATACCCAATATCACCAGTTAATAAAAAGTCCCCCTGTACATCACCCTGTATTAAATCCTCTATATTTTCTGCATACCCCATCATCACATTCGGACCACTATATAGTATTTCCCCAGCTTTTCCAGCCCCTTTTATTTCTTGTTTCTGATCATTTACAATATTCAATTTTCCCTTAGGAATTGCAACTCCAATTGATCCAATCTTCGTTAATGCATACTCAGAAGGTAAATAAGATATTCTTGCAGTTGCCTCACATTGTCCATACATAATTACAAATTTTTTATTTAAAGAGGCGGCATATTCTGCAAATAAATACTGCAATTCTTCAGGAAGTTTTCCGCCGGCCTGTGTCAGCGTTCTCAAATATGGTAAATTCCATTTACAAAACTGCATCCTTTCCAACATTTGATACGTATATGGTACCCCACTAATTGATGTAACTTTATAGAATGACAAAATATCCCAGAATTCTTTTTGTATTATAGATTTCGTTGTTACAATGATTGTCGCACCTGCCATAATATGAGTATTAATAATTGAAAGGCCATATGCATAACACATAGGTAATACTGTAATTGGGCGTTCTAATTCTGAAATTTTTAAATAATCTATAATAGAGCAGGTATTTTCATACAAATTATCATAACTTATTCTAACCATTTTACTGCTTCCAGTTGTTCCCGATGTTGATAAAAGCAACGCTAAATCAGGATGTAAATCGTGCAATTTTCCATCTTTTTGCTTCCATAATCGATATTCAAACGCCGTATAGCATTCAGAATATTCAGAAAATTTCATTTCTTGGGGTGCCCATATATAATACGGAGTATAATCTTCACATATTTTATTTATTAACTCCTTTTCAATTGAATCTTCCAATAATATCGGAACTATACGAATCTCAATAAATGAAAGATATCCAATAATTGAACCTAAAGTATTTTTACACAAACACAATACAATATCTCTTTGAGTACATATAATACGCATTTGTTCTGTAAATTTCTGTATGTCTGCATATGAAATTGTCTGTCCATTTTCATCTATCATTGCAATATTGGATATATTTTTCTTTAATCTCCACACAATAATCCCTCTCTTCTACAAAAACTCCATAAATGACATAATGTCAAACTTGAAGAGCTACTTTGATTTTGGATGAATGACAGCTCATAAAAGTTTACACTATATATATTATTTGAATCAAATTATAAGTGATTTTGTTTGGATAATCAATAATTATTCCATAATTGTTTATGATTGCCTTTTTTGTAAGAGCTTGATAATTGTGAACTTCCGAAAATAAATCCCCTAAAGGTAGAAACACACTCCAAATAACTGGTTAAATTTGCCATTCCTACCCTTCAGCGGGATCACTCAGTCCTATTTTTTCTCGTCCTCCGGTGCATCTTCCGATGTAATAAATGCCAGAATTTCATCATAAGAACGGCTGCTGTTTTCCATTGCTTTTAACAGTTCATCCCTCTGGTATGCCTTTCTTATATCATAAAGTTTTTTCAGTTCATCAACCGCTTTTTCATGTGCTTCTCTTGTTTTTGCGGCCTTGGCTTCTGCCTGTTCAATCTTATATTCCAGGGTCTGTTCACTGCTTCTTCTCATCCTTGCCATGCTCTTTTTCTCCTTCATTTTCTTACTGGTTCTGCAAAACATTTCCGATCTCTTTCGCCTGATACCGCACATTTCCTTCATTTAAACCGAAGGCATCCAGTATTATTTTCTGGGTTGCTGTGACAGCGTGATCCAGACGATAAGCGCCATCAAGCTGACGTATCATTACAATTTTTTCCAGTTCTTTTAAGGCAGCCGGAACCGTCAGATAGTTCGGTTTTTTCAGCATTTTTTCGCTTTTTTCTTTCAGTGCTGTATAGATCCTGCTGCGCAGGATCAGGGCAATAAACTGGATAAATACCTTTGACGAAAGTGCTTCATCACTATGCACCCGCATACTTTTATTTCCAAGATAAGACTTATCACTGCGGAACAGTTTTTCCGAAGCATCCCTGCTTTTATAAAGCTCTATTGCTTCCCTCGCCGTCATATTATCCGAGGAAACAATGGCAAAATATCCAGCCAGGGACAGTTCCTTTTCCACTGCGGAAGTGTTCTCTTCTGCAAGCTTCAGTGTCTTCCCATCCTTTTCATAATTCAGGTGAAAATACTTCCCGATTTCTGATCCGAAAGGCACACATTCTTTTCCAACACAGCTGTCCAGATATTTTTTCAGACGGCGTATCCTCTGCTTGATCTCCTGCTTTTCACTGTAAGCTTTTCCGTCACTGTAATAAATATGAAAGTTCCTTTTTTTCGTGTCTCCCTCGCATAAAAAACGCTTCACTGTCGTACCGTATACATCATACCGGTCAACATATTTCCCCCAGCTGTTCTCAAAACCACCCTGGTTTTCCTCTATGATTCCACGGATAAAGTCCTTCATTCCCTTCACCATAATTAGAAAACTGTAGCCATTCTGATCCATATATGCCAGGTTTTTCTTACTAAAATAGCCTCTGTCAAGGATAAATCCAATGTTCCTGTAACCGTATCCCTGAGCCTTATCGATCATGCAGATCAGCTGGGAAACATCATTCAGACTGCCTGGATACAGTTCGTAAAAAAGAGGGGTCCTGTTCGCAGAATCACAGGCAACTGAGTAATTAAAAATGGGCAACCCTGCGTCTACTTTGGCATTCCCATGTTCCACAAGGTCTATATCACCGGCCTGGCGGTTTTTATTTGTGGAATCATAAGAGAGATAAATCTTCTGCCGTTTATTCTTTGATTTATTCCAGCTGTTTAGGAATCCAACCGACTGTTCTGGCTTTAACCCATGCAGAAAATCGGATACTTTTGAGTCTGTATATATCTTCATATCAGGTGTAAAAAGGGCGTGTTCATATGCATAATCCGGATAGTACTGCCCTGCATTATTCTCTTCAATAATGCTGTAGCAGGCCAGGTCCAGCAAAAAGCCGGTGTCTTTTTCATCCATATATTCGTCTAAAATTTCTTTTAATTTACAGTCCTGGATGAGTTTATGAAGGACCACATACGTACCGATATTTAAATACGGGCTCCGTTCTGAACGGTCTATTTCTTCCGGGACTTCTGCGTCAGGAAAGTACTTTAAAAAGTTTTCATTCGGCGTCATCCTGGTCGGATCTTTCGGATCCACGCGTCCAATGGATGCCCGTTTTGGATATGTGTACTGCTTAATCGGATCGTAAATACGGTCGTATTCATACTCTATATAAGTGTGTCCGCCACGGTTTTTTCTCACCAGTTTTCCCGGCACAACAGGAATGTCAACTTTATATTTCAGGAACATAGTAATCCCTCCATCCGAAAAAGAAATCTTTTATAATTATAGGGTATAAATACCCTATAATTATTTTGTCATAAAATCCGGTCGATTGCAAGCAAAATCGCGTGCAAAACGCCGGATTTTCAATATTTTTTTATTCATTATTAGCCCTAAAATTTGTTTAGGGGAGATTTTTTCGGAAGTTCACATGATAACCTGCAAGAACAAAAAATATATATTTTTACTGACAACTACCTTGACAATCAGCGCTTTCAATAAACATTTAAGGCAACACTACATAATTCTTGCCTAGCGACTTAAGCCCCGCTCTGACGACTACAGAACGCCAAAGCACTACTTAGAATTATGTGGTATTGCCCTTAAAGCTATTTTTATACCATATCCCAAGTCAGTACCGTGTCCTCACATAAATCTTGATTGACAGTTCTTCCAATTACTATATCAGTAAACCTCGGGGCAATACCTGTGCCAGGCCTTTTTGCCATAATATCTGTTTTTTGGATGATCTCGCCCTTTTTCATATCGCGGGTGAGAACTAAAGAGCGACGAGCCTCTCGCCTAGGTGTAATTTCACACTCCAAAACAGTTTTTTCTGCTGATCCCAAAACTGTATCAATCCATCTAAAATTTGCAATAGCCTTTTTAAAGTCTTCAGGATCTCCAGAATGATAATGATCATTACCCGGCAGTGTTTTGTCCAAAGTGAAATGCTTTTCTATAACTTCTGCACCTAACATATAAGCTGTTGCAAGCGTCATCATGGTATCGTCTGGAGCAACATGATCACTAAATCCAACCCGGACATCAGGAAAATCATTTTTTAATGTTTGAATAACTTTCAGATTCGCATCTGATGGTTTTGTCGGATATGATAACACACAATGGAAAAGGACAATGTCTCTGCATCCGCTATTTTTTAATGTCCGTACAGCTTCGTCTACTTCAGATAAATATGCTGCACCAACAGAAATATACACTGGCTTACCTTTTGCACCAATATGTTGAATAAAAGGGATGTTAGACAGATCAGAAGAAGAAATCTTATAAAAATCAACCATTTTCTCAAGATAATCTGCGGATGCATAGTCAAAAGGTGTTGAAGTAAAATCCATCCCCTTCGCGTGAGTATACTCACAAAGTTCTCTGTAGTCACTCTCATTAAAACGATCGTGTTTTTGAAACAATGCATGTTGAGTTTTGGTAGGTTCTTTTTTCAAATCCCAGTATGCAGGCGAATTTTTAGATACAATTGTATCTGCTTTATAAGATTGAAATTTGGCACAATCTACTCCCACTTCTGCAGCCTTATCAATATAGAGTTTAGCAGCATCTAAAGGCGTAATGTTAAGTACTTTTGCGGTATCATAAAAATTGACACCCATTTCAGCAATTACGTATGGTTTAGTATTTCTCATTTTCTTTTCCTCCCTTATAATCCATTAATTAAGCTCATAACACGTTTTCTTCCACCACGTAGATCATGACTCAGCAATTTATTTTGAAACTGCTCGCGGCTTTCTTTGCTCAAATTAATATACATTCTTAAATTACTCTCAATAATTTCATCTGCCGGATTAAGACCAATATATGTAAATCCGTTTTCATTACAAACAAATCCATGTTTTTCCTCTCTCTGATTCTGTGCCATTGAAATTGATGGAATCCCTAGCATAGCCAACTCATATCCAGTTCGACCTCTTGAAGTTACTCCAATATCACAACTTGACATCAATTCTGGCATATTAGAAACATCATATAGAACCTCAATATTATCCCATTTATTATAATCCATCAAAGTTTCAACGTTATACTTTGCACGCCCTAAAACAACTACAAATTTGATTTTTTTATAGTCTTCATTTGTAATCATCCTAAGAAGTCGATCTGAGTAATTCTGAGGGTCTGCACCTCCGAAAGAAATAAAAACCTTTTTTACATGTTCTTTCACTTTAATAGGTTCATAGAACATAAAAGTCTTCCCGGAAATATAATACTTTTCCCCTGCCTTAACTTGAGGTAAATCATTCTCATGATATAAAGCATTAAAAACCAAATCAGCCTTTAAAATTCCCTCACCATCATCTTCAAAATTAATTATTTTCGCATCTGGAAGAACTGATTTAAGCCCTATCATATAATCAATAGATGTAGTTAAAATATCATTAATAAAAACTGTATATTTTTCCTGTTTACAACGCTCGAATAAATCAGCAATACCATTTACAGGTATTAACTCATGTGTTGTAATTCCAAAAACCTTTGGATCAGTTTGATTTGTGTCGTAATATATATGCGGCTTTGAATAAAATTCATCGGCTATTTCTAATGCACGGTAAATATGTCCAATTCCTCGTTTATTATTTCCATTTACATATATCGCAACCTTCTGTTTTTCCAGCGTTGCCGCAACACTACGCAAATCTTCAAATGTATCTACGTCTTGTGCTTCATCTTCTGGCACTTCAAAAATATCAACATTTTCTCCAATTCTAGTTTTTGGAGTTACAACAGTCCTTTTAGAAATAACAAAAGCCCCTGTCTCCATATAGCATGGTGGTAAATACTGTCGATTTAATCGCTCTGTATAATTTGGTATCTTCTTTCCATTTTTTTCTCCCCATGACAAATGTGGAGAATTGATTGCAGAAATAACGGTATCCAAATCTTCTTTAATAGCAAATTCTATAGCTTTGTCGAGTGTAGCAACCTGTAAAGTAGGTGATGTTGGTTGCATTGTGATAATATAATCCCAACTTTTATTTTCCGGAATAGCATCTGCAATAACGGCATCAAGAGTAATTGCATCACCACAAAGTTCTGGATTTCGGACTTTACACATTGCTCCCATTTGACCTGCGATAATACGAACAGCATCGGAATCTGTTGTAACAATAACATCTGTAATAAATTTTGAATCAAGAGCATTTTTTATCGCATAATATACCAATGGGTGTCCACCAACAATTCTTATATTTTTATTCGGTATTCCCTTTGAACCAGCTCTTGCAGGAATTACAGCCAAAATATTCATAATAAACTCCTCCTTAGAAAATAGCTTTTCTTTTTATAATTCGATACATTTCAAATAGACCAATCATTATTGCTATAACCCATCGAATTACAGCTAAAGATTCCACAAAATACCACATAACAACAGCAACACCAAAAACAATCAGGTAGGGTGCAAAATAAGAAATACCAAATAGATACTTTTCTTGCATTGAATTTCTTTTTTCTATTCTGATTGCGCAATAGTTGTGAAATATAAATTGCATAGCATAGGATATAGCAGTTGCAACTGCAGCACCCTGAATGCCAATCAGCTTTATTAAAATGTAATTTAATATTATGTTAATAATGGCTGATAAAAACGTTCCAAATGCAATAAGTCTAGTTTTCTTGTTATAGAACTCGTAATTAACAGGAAAACTGTACATAAACATAAAGAAAAATCCAATGGCAAAAATCGGAATCAAACGTGTGCCATTCCAGTATTCCTTAGATGCAAATATGTGAAAAACTTCAGGAGATAACAAAATAAAACCAATACATAAAATTGTAAACAATTCAATATAGTTTTTTGCTTTACTCATCATTTCTGAATATTTCTTCTGTCTTGATAATTCATAATAAAATGGTACCCAACTATTATTGAGTGCAGTCCATATAGCGGACAATACTGATCCAAAACTATACGCTAAACTGTAAATACCTGCATTTGAATTTGTCATAATCGATTGAATCATGACACGATCACTCTGATTCAGTATAATATTTGACACATTATGAAAAATAATGGGAATACACAGACTCAGACAAAATTTCCAGTACCGTTTGCTGTATAGCGTTTTTCCATGAACATAAAGCAAAACACTAATAAACACTGCTGCAATTGCATACGGAATTGCAAGACCAAGTACTCTTCCCCAATAGTTTACATTATCTGGAAATACTGAAATTAATAAAAGCGATAAGGTTAAGGATGTACTAGTTATCAAAATTGTCAAAAAGAAATTCTTCTTCGCATCAAATTCATAAGTAAACTTTGTATTGATAAACGTCACCGCATACTGCCCAAATGCATGAATCAGCAGCACTGGAATCATGACATTTCTCATCTTTAACGCTCTTGAGATGGGACTTGCAAAAAACAAAACAATAATTGCAAAAATAACAAATGCACATCCTGAAAGACAAAACACACTTGACTGATATTCAGATTGCTCAAATTTAGTAAATTCATTCCGTGCTGGTGCGAGTGTACTTTGTGTTTGAAGCCCGAAGATTGTTGATACAAGCGAAACCCATGTTACATAAACCGCTGCAATACCATAATTATCTGCTCCAAGCATTCTAGATATAATAGGAGCTGTAAAAAACGTCAGTCCTTGTAATATTAATGTACTCAATATATTAAAACTAACAATGCTATTTGCACTTGCAACTTTTTTGGACATTTATTTTCTCCTCAAAACATATTTCCAACTCCATCTCATCTTAAGACTGAAATAGTTCCATCAGTCAAATTTAAGAATTCTTTGCAAGCTACTTTCATCATATTATCCATATTCGAAAAAGCAACCCTGTCACTTATCGTATATGTCCGTAAGCCAAATATGAAAGCAGCGCTAACTAATGCTGTACTATTAAATCCCAATACAATATCCTTTTTTTCTAAAGCGCACAGATAAAACTCTGCTGGATATTCTTTTCCCAACACAACAATATTCTTAAAATTGTACTTTTGTTTATCTTCCCTAGGGTGTGGTTTCACAATTACACAATATTTCTTTGAAAGCTGTTCTATGACACTACTAATTATTTGCTTTTCTTCAGTCGGAGATAATTGTTCTGTTTCACTCCATGGTTGCGTCACCAAAAAAGCAATCGGTTTTCTGCTATAACGCTCTTTAAAATTTTTCAGTTGAAGTTCAAAACTCTTTTTAACATCATGTCGTATTACCGTAAGATACCCTGCAGTATGTAACTGTTTCAAATGATCATCCTCTAATGAAAGCATATGCCATTCACTTGCACTAACCCTTTTTTGAATAAAAGATGCGATTTCATTTTTAATTTTACTCTTAATGCTCAATCCACCCTCTGCTTCTGAACATTTCTCCCAAACCTTATTACTTAAATAACTTCCAATTCCGTCATCAACTAAAACAACTTGTACTTTATTTTTTTTCAATCCAAAGTTGTCCAAGTATGCCAGCATTTTTCTAACTAGAATACTCTTAGCAAACATTACTATCACTTGTGAGGATTCAACTTTTTTCTTAGAAAAAACATATGGAGCAATCAACAGATTTTTCTTTTGTATCGGTAACTCTTCTTCGCGGTAAAACGATATATTTTGATATGGTATATCATTATATGATAATAAATAGCCATTTTCACTGTGTTTTACCGAGTAAACATCAATATCAAGCTTTTGTACTTGATATTCACCATACATTTCGTTCAGATAAGAAAGCATTCCATATAAATGCCATTTAGTTACAGGAAAGCAAACTATCTTCTTCACCATTTTTATATACCTCTTCATCATCTATTTTCAGTGCCTTATTATTAGATAAGAGCAAATAAAAGCCAAAATAAGGAATTGTAAATTGCCATGAAAGCGAGAACATCGCAAAAAAATAGGTAATAAGCATGTGCTTTTGTATCATTCCCGCATCAACAAATCCACGTATAAACACATACAAATATAGTAGTGATCCTATTATTCCAAAGTCCATCAAAATCTGAAGATATACCATATGCGTCGTATCTACAGTCAATCCAATCGCATGAGCAATATTTCTAGTTCCTATATATCCATTTCCAAACAACATCTTCACAATGGATTGCGAATTAAAATAATAATTCAAAAAAGCTTTTTGAACCTCTGATCGTCCAGTGGTAAGTGAACTAATGCCACTTGTTCCAGTTGATTCTTGTGTAAATCTAAACATATAATTAACCAAAATATTTTGATCATATAGATTTTCCACAACCCAATTTAAAGCAATAATTCCTACTACTGTTAAAACAATCCATTTAATTTTATTTTTTACATCGATAGTTGATTTTCCAAGAAAAATTATGATATTCAATGCTGCCAACACAAGCATACTCTTCGAAAAAGTCAATACGCAGAAAATGGCGAGAACAAAAATTGCTACAACTTTTAATTTACTTGCTTTGAAATAAACTAGTCCGACAATTGCTGCAACTGAAAACATACAAAAGAAGTTAGGATCTCCATATGATGATAAAAATCGGCTAACACTACCAGCTCCATAGCTTAAGCCGTAAGCATCGCTCATTAAACCCACCACACCACTAAAGCAAGAAGTTATAGCCATCGATACAATAATTTCTTTTAGAGAAATAATATCGCATCTACACATCAGCCTAGCAATTACAACAATTAGCATGAAAACTGTCACAACTAGTATATTATCAAATCCATTAACTACGGACAATATCATGCTGTATATAAAAGCCATAATCAACGGTACATCTCGTTTATCCAAAAAACGAAAACCCTTTGCATAATAAATAAATGACACAATAACAATTCCGCACAGAGCCAAGTTAAGATAATAAAAATCTCCCAAGTACGAATTTGCTACCAAAGCACACTGAAATGAACATATAGAAAAAACGGGCTTCTTTAATGAACACACAAAAGTAATTATTATAAACAGCATAACTGTGACAATATTGGCTTTTAGAGCTAACGCCCCCAATACAACACAATATAAGCCCCAATTTAAATACTTATTTCCCATTTGCTCAAACATTCTCTATTTCTTCCTTTTCCGTTGAAGAGTTGAATAAAGCTTTCTTATCAATGAATCAATATCCAGCAACACATCTAAGATCCAGATTTGGAACTTATTACATTTTAAATATTCCTTTGCATATATGTTTCTCGACTGTTTTAGATACTGAAGCCTTTTGCCATCCCAACTATATCTATCATAGCCTGTCGTAGCCCCTTGAAGGTGTTTCACACAATATTCTGGACAAAACAATAGATGGTATTCTTTCTGTTTTAATTTGTAAGCAAGTATAGTTTCTTCGCCATATAAAAAGGTATTTTCATCAAACCCTTCTATTTCATTATAAACATCTTTTTTTAGTACAAAAAAAGCACCACTAGGCATTTGATACTCTATATGCGTCCTATAGGGCATCTCATTTATATACATTAGTTTATTAAATCTCTTCCTAAAAATAATTCTTAAAATCAAATTAGATTGAATACATAAATCCCAATATTCTACCGCCTTGCCAATGTTAATCTGTCTACTAGGATCATTTCCATAGTAATAATTCCAAACTAAAGGTTGCCCACCAACAGCCTTACCTTGCTCACAACTATTAATTATCCCTTCAATAGTTCCTTTTTCAATTAATTCAATGTCAGGATTCATAATAACATAATATTTACTCTCATACATCGAGTTCATATAATCAACTGCTTTATTGTTACCTGACCCATAACCAGAATTTTCATTTAATAGCAAAACTTCAACGTCATTGGATTTAAGTGATAGTAATTTTTCCTTTTCATCTTTTTGAGTTGAATTATTGTCTACAACGCAGATCATATATGACCCACACGCATTTTTTCTAACACTATCTATCGCAATCTCAATAATATTAGAGGAATTGTAATTTAGTATTATTGCAATATAATCATAAATCATACTTTTCTCCATCCAGTTGGAATCATTCCTTCCATGCCATATGGCTTTTCTGGAACAATCCTAATTGCATCCTCATGTTCATTAAGCCATGCTGCCCACCAACTAAAAGTACTATTTGCTGTAATGATATGTTTACATTTTTTCATCAGCATCATATCATCAATATCTCCATGTGCCGTGCGAATACTCACAAAACGAAAATCACCAGATGCACCAATATGTTCTTTAACCCAATTCATATCATCTGAAAACCAGAAAAATGTCGGATTCTTTACAGACGATCTTATTTTTTCAATTGCTCTTTTGTAATATGATTCATCAAGGAGATAATGAAATTCGCAATTATCTTTCTTAAAATCACTTCTTCTTACATGAACAGCAACAGAATTACATTTCTGAATATCATTCAGTACCTTTAGATACTCGTCTTCCAGCTCATATTTAGGCTGGATTTGCTTAAGAAGTTCTGTTCTATACTGTTTAAAATACTCTTCTGATTGAAAATAACCATCAACATAGAGATTTTCTACCTGAATTGTAAAGAAATCTGGTTGCCTTTCATCTCTTGTTTCCAACCAGTATACGAACTTTCCGCAGTTATGTTTGGAAATATTAAGTACTCTGCAAGCCTTATTGATATACAAATTCTTAAGTCGATTAACCTTTTGGGGAAGCTGCTCTGTGTAAATCACTTCATCAGTATCAACTTGAAGCAGAGGCAACTTATAACCTCGCGCTGTCATATTAGCAGTAAAACTCGGATCAAATACCAGTTTTTGATTTAATCTTTTTGCCAGGGCATAGCCCGAAGCATATTGAAAGAGCTGGTTGCCTAGTCCGCCCTTAATTCTCATAATAACCATATTCTCTTCCTCATTACTTCCTCAACACTTTTTCAAACATCAATTTCCGCAACCAATTCGGAGCTAACGCCGATCCACTACGAATCACGCAACTCTTTATGTACTGCCCTTCGTCTATAAAGCCTTGGCTCTTCATAAATTTAAACAGCCTTGCCTGTGTCTTGGCGTATTTCCAACCGGCTCTTCTTAAATACATATCAGAGCCTGCTCTCATATGGAGCAACGATTCCTGAATGTTATAACCCTGATATCCAGCCATCAACATGCGAAGCCACAAGTAATAATCCTCCAACAGATAAAAGTCCTGATAAGAACCAACTGCCTCAACCGCTGATTTTTTGTACATCACGCAGGGGTGATTGAACGGGTTTCGTTTCTTTGCAAACTCTACAATTTCCTCATGAGCCTCAGGTGGAACACGCTTTGCATCTACCACATCTGGGGTGCTCGTAAACTCTTCCACAATACCGGAGCAAATACTTACTTCTGGATGTTTGTAAAACACAGCAATCTGCTTTTCACAGCGATCCTGATACGCAATATCATCACTATCCATCCGGGCTACCAATTCATTCTTGCAATGTTTGATGCCTTCATTCAGTGCATTTCCAAGGCCACCGTTTTTTGCAAGTCTGACACCATTTAGTGTTTTCCCCATCTCCTGCTGCTTTTTAGCAATCACCGCATCTAAAGCATCATTCAATGGACCATCACACACCAGCACAAAATCATCTGTTGGAAGCGTCTGTGCTTGAATGCTTGCAATTGCCTGTTTCAAATATTCTGGTTTTTCCTTATGATAAACTGACATGAGAACCGAATATCCTTTGTAATCGCCAACATCCATAACTTTTTCTCTTTCTCCCTCATAAAATCCTATCTACATCAAAACAGCCCAGACTCATCTCAAAGAGTCTGAGCCATCTCTTTTCTTATAAAGCTCTTATTTTTATTGATTTATCACAGTTTTCTCCACTCATCGTAGTAGTCTGACCGCCTCTACACCTTCCGTGGACTCCGGCATAAACAAAATCAATACTGCTTTAAAGCATTTACAGTATACCATCCTATTTTCGACATTACAAGTACCATTTCGACAAAGCTCTTTCGTTACTTACCTTCTTTGTCCATTTTTCCAAGAGCATTTACCTGCCCTTCTTCCACGCCTTCTGTGCTTTCCGGCATAAATAGAATCTTCACAGTTGCAAACATAATCATCAGATCCTCCAGCAAGCTGGGGTGGCTGATATACATCAGATCCATAAGCAGCTTATCATAAGGTGTTGTGTTATATTTGCCATATACCTGTGCGTATCCCGTAAGTCCTGCCTTTGCCTGTAAGCGAAGATGGAACTCCGGCATAACCTTCTCGTAATCTGCAGCAATAGACGGTCTCTCCGGTCTTGGACCAACAATGGTCATATCACCCTTTAAAATATTAAGGAGCTGCGGCAATTCATCAATCCTGCATTTTCTGATAATACGGCCAACCGGAGTAATTCTAGGATCATTTTCCCCACTTGACAGTCTGGCCACTCCATCCTTCTCAGCATTTACCTTCATGGAGCGAAATTTCAGTACACCAAATTCTTTTCCATCTTTGGTAAGTCTTGTCTGCTTATAAAACACAGGTCCTTTGTCATATGCCTTAATTGCAATCGCCGTAATAACCATAATCGGAGACAAGGCAATGGTAGCCACTCCTGCCATCATCAAATCAATCAGTCTTTTGAAAAACAGATATTCCGGTGTAGGCTCATATCTGCCAACCCGCAGCATAGGTAAATGAAACAGATGTACCTGCTGTGCCCCACTCATCAGCACATCGCCAACTCGCGGAACCACATACACCCTCACATTATGCTCAATACAATACTTCAAAATAATATTTCTGTCATGACTATGTATGCCGCTGAGGAAAACCGTATCCACCTTATTCAGCTTTTCCAGATTTTCCAGACACTCTTTCACCTGTATAATCTCTTCCACCTGAAACTTACATTCCAGATCATACTGATTGATCAGGCTTTCCATTCCCTCTCTGACGTCATAGACAATCATAGTTTTACGCGGTGGAAATGATCTGAAATACCAGTGATGGGCTGTATAGCACCACAGGGCAGACAAAAATATTTGTCCGCCGATTGCCAGAATGCCCGGTATCAAATTGGGAAATCCCTTTACCAGTAAAGCAATCACCAGATAACTAATTCCATCTGTAACCAATGCGGCTAATATCTGGCTATACACCATTTCTGATATCCGATTCACCGAAACCAGAAATCCATTGTATACTCTGGCAAACAGAAAGTATACCACCATATACAAGGTAATCATCAAAAGATTACCGCGCCTGTAAAAGGAAGACTGCATCTGTCTTGAATAATAGCCATACCAACAGCAGGCAAAGGGAAAGGTCAGACAGATAATATTCAGCACCTTTACCAACCGAAGGGGAATATCATGAACCAGAATTTTCGTTGTTTTATTTTCTTTCTTCACACATAAGCTCCTCTTTTGATTTTCTGTATATACATGTTCATTTTCATGAAAAAGCCCGGTCCCAGTTAAATACAAATGCTTTTACTGGGATTCCGGGTTTTATAGAATATCATTTTTATACTTTTGCTGACGACAAGAAAGAGTACTTGTTTCCTTCTCACCAGCTTATTCGCAATTAGATATTAAATCATTATTGATTGCAGTTCTGCCCCCCCCCAGGAACATTTATCAATTTTTGTATATTTAATTACTGTGCATCTTTAGGAAGAACAAGAGTGAAAGCTCCCATGCTCTTAAATTTTGCATGAATTACAAGATCCGGTGTATTAGGATCAGAATTTTCATCCGCTGCCTTCCAGCTCTGGCGAACTCCATCTGTGTCATCATCAGCCACTTCTTCACTGTTTGAAGATGTGAAGGATAATTCCGGCTCATAAATAGTTTCCTTCTCGCCGGTTTCCGGGTTAATCTGTACGATAAAGCTTCCCGGGATTGTGAAGGTTCCAAGTTCTGTGAGAAGTGACGGATCTGCTTCTGCTGCCGTTACATCAAAATCCGGCTTTGCGTTCTGGGCAATGCGCTTCCAATCCACAGAACCAAGATCACGGTGTGCATCTACTTCTACGCTTCCCTCTAAAGTATAAATATAATCATCACCTGATTTAATTGCAAGATCAGCAAGCTCCATAGCAGAACTGTAATCATCTGCATTAATAGTAACACCATCCGCAATTTCAATGGCAGATGTATCCTCATCAGATGATTTGAAGAAATCAGCAAACTCAACACTCTGCTTTCCGGCTAACTCAGTAGCAAGCTCACCGGCTTCTTTGTTCTCATATTTGTCCGGGTTAACGCCAGTAGTACATATCGGTGCAGTTTTCAATACTGTAAGTGCTCCGAGTGTTGGGAATGTAGCGGTTATTTCACCTGTTTCGCTATTAAATTCCTCTGGTGAAATAAAGGATGGCTTGTTTGTAGCCAGATCAACCACCATAAGAAGAATATCCTTCTTATCCATTCCCTTTACTGCTTCTACAGTAATAGTTGCTTTAATTGGCTTAGAGGTTTCGTAAATCATCTCACCGTTTTCTTCAATACCAAGATCAATTACCGGAGTAAGTGACTCATATAAAGACGGTATTACAGGAGTTCCGGTTGTAGTTTTTATTTCCTCTGTTTTCGTATCTACACCTAAATCAGAAAGGAATTCCGTTACCGTTACAACAGTCTTATCATCATTAAATTTTTCTACTGCTTTTGTAACAGTCTCATTCTTGTATGAGGCCGGATCTGCATTCTTTACAACAAGTGTCTGACCACCTGAAAGAGTGCCTTGCTCTGTTTTCGGAGCTTCCGGGATAATCTGTGAAATACTCTGGGCTGCCCATACGCTGGTGCTCATACCAATTGTAAGGACTGCGATTAATGCTGCTATTGTTTTACGTTTCATTGGTCTGTCCCTCCTTGAAATTATACTTCTTCATAAAATAGTTCTATAATCTTCTCCTGTAGTCCCTCTTCATCAGGAACGAACTCATCATGAAGTTCTCCCTCCTGATCCTTTCCGGGAATAGAATCATAATTCTCTTCTGAAAAGTCCAGGTTCTTTATAAGAGTAACCAGGTCAAGATATTTATTTCTGGTAATGCTGGTCTGGAGATAATCATCCATGTCACCAAGCTCATCCCATTTGTCATCAAGAGTGCCTGTGGACATCTGCTTCAGCTGATTCACAAAAGCAGTTACAAAGCTCTTCTGGCGCTCCATTCTGCCCTCATTGCTAAAGGCCTCTTCTATATCTCGGTATTGGAGATAAGGAGTAACATTATCATCAGTCAGAGTTACCTGATTCCCCTGATAAAGTTCTGGATATTTCTCAACCAGATCATTATTGGGAACAGTCACTGTAACACCATCTGCCAGATTGTTTATGTATGGCATAGATGCCTGACTGGTTACCACATAATCTCCTATGTTAATCCCTCCAAGAAGCAGGGAGACTGCTTCCATCAGGTTCTCACAGCTGACCTTGCCACCATTTCCATAGGTATAAGCATAACCGATATGGGTGGTGTAAAGCCCGTTGTCATTTCCATTCATGGAATATCTTCGAACCTGGGTCATGGTGTCTCTGTTAATGGGGAGAATGGTAATCTTACCTTTCTGTTTATCCATAACCACAAGTGCAATGCTGTCTGCCCTGCCGCTAACAGCATATTGCTTGCGTTCTTTAAGAACGTCCTTCTCATCAATACCGGCGTAAAGGATGGTTCTTACCAGGGAATTATATCGGTATTTCTTCCCTTTATAGGTAAGCTCCCGGTAGCTGTTTCCCACATCATGGGAATTGCCTGCTGTAATCTGCATGGACTCCTGCTTCTGTAGCTGCTGTCGGATCAGTAGCCCAACACCTCCGGCAGCTACCACGCATACTGCTGCGGTGGCAGCAATCTGTCTCTTATGTTTCAGAATCCAATGCCGGATTCGCCGGTACAGTGGCTTCTTCCTTCTGCGGTGATGGGAATGGGATTGCCTACCTCCGGTGCTTTCGCTTGCGTTTCTTCTTTCCATTGGTATCCTCTCCCTGATCAGCTTCCTTCTCAGAACCATAGTAACCATAGCCGTAGCCATAGTGCCCATAGCCATAGCCATAACCATAACGGCCGCCCTCTGCTCCGGCCTTATTCAGCACTACGCCAAGAATCTTAATGCCGGCGTACAGAAGCTGCTGCTTAGCCTTCTCAGCCTGGGCACGCTCTGTGTTACCACTCTCTACTACAAGAATAGTGCCATCGCACTGCTTGGCAACCAGAAGTCCGTCTACCACCAGGTTCACCGGCGGCGTGTCTAAAATTACATATTCATAATTGTGTCTGCCAAAGGACATCAGATCTCCAAACAGGCTGCCGGAAATCAGTTCACTGGGGTTCGGTGCCACTGCACCTGCAAACACCATATCCATCCATTTGTCGTCTGTATGGTAAACAATCTCCTCCAGCTGGGATTTCCCACAGAGATATTCACTAAGTCCCTTGTATTCACCCTCGATCTGATAGCGCTTCTGAATCTTGGAATTACGGATATCGCAGTCCAGATACAGGACTCGCCTATCCAGTGCGGCCATACTCTTGGCAAGACGGAATGCAGTGGAGGATTTGCCCTCATGTGCTCCTGCACTGGTAACTGCAATTGCCTTCAGGCGATAGCCACTCATCTGGATATTGCCTCGAAGAATATTAATCGCCTCATTTACTCGAAACGGAAGCTTGGGCAATACAGGCTTCACAACCTTATCCGGGCGCACAGTCCATGGTTCATCCATGCTGCCGTTATTCATCAGATCCTGAAAAAGGGCTTCTACTGTCGTATTTCTCTCCATAATCAGTCTTTCCCTTCTTCATAGTATGGTACTACGGACAGCACAGGCAGCCGCAGATATTTAGCAATGTCATCCTCAGATTTCAGTGTGGTGTCTAAGAGGAACCGTACTGTGATCAATGCACACGCAAGGACAAGTCCCAGCATACCACCAAGCATCAGGTATTTTTTCAGTCCCGGGGTAGTCTCCACAACGGAATCGGATTCTGAATAGTCAATTACATTGGGTTCTCCGGTGCCGATTACCTGGTAAATTCTGTGGATTCCCACATTCATCAGGGAGTTGGCAATATTCCTTGCCATATCTGCATCGCCGCAGTTTACTGCAATGTTGATAATATGGGAGGAATCCGGGTTGGTAATGGTGAGCAGCTTGGACAAATCCTGGAAGGTCATGTCCAGATCCTGATCCTCGATTACTTCCTTGAGCACGGAGCGGCTGGTAAGAATCTTGGAATAGTCTTCAGTCAATGCGGAACTAAGCTGCATATCAGAGATTGTGATCACAGAGTCCGTATTGGTGATGAAGATGGATGCATCCGCCTGATAGGTAGGCTTCACCAGGAACTGGTGGTAGGCGCCTGCCAGAAGAGCTCCCACTACAGTGAACAGCACCAGCATCTTCCAGCGTCTCAGCAGTACGTATGCAAGCTCCACCAGATCAATGGTGTCATTGCGCATGGCTGCTGCCTGGGAAGAAGGGGCTGCCTTCTTTTGTGTTTCTTTCGTCTCTTTCTCCATATGTTTCTCCTGGAATATATTATGAATATACTATAAATATCCACTTATAGGAATGATACAACCAAATCAAATCTCTGTCAAGTAAATAGCCCGAAAAAGCCAAAAGCCAATTTTGTCACGAATGTGTATACTTATTACACAATAGGATGGGTGGATTGATATTACGCTGTGCCCTGTATATATTTCCCTCAATTCACAGTTTTCCCTAATTGTTTATTTTCCCCCACAGCTCCATGTATTCTCTAAGATTAATTTTTTCTTTCTTATAATATTCTTCCAGTTTACTCCGAAAGGACTCTTTCTCTTGGATCTTGTTGAAATTTCCATTTTTGATTTCCTGCTTTAATGCTTCAAATATGGTTTCATCTGTATGGCTCACATAACTTTTGGCTGTTACTTTTAATTGGGCGGTTTTTCTTGCTGCGGGTTTTTCCTGCTGAATAAGGCGCAAATTTTTATCATAAAAGCCGGTTACAAGATTGGTTTCCTCTATTACCTGCTCTGAAAATTCACTTGAAGTCGGTTGCAGTATGTTCTTCTTACAATCCTTTAAAAATCTTTGCACACCTTGATTGTTCACTTCTGTTTCCTTTTTTGATGATATATAAAGGTCCAGATTATATCGTCTTAAATAGCCGTGCTTGTAAGCTGCCACAGTATATTTTTCCAGAAAATCACGATAAATACTATCCTCGTTGAAATGTCCGGTTATTTCCAGACCATTGAACCATGCAATTGTTTTCAGATAATATTTACGTTTTTCAAATTCGCAGGTATTTAAAATCGCCAGCTTCTCAAGGGTCAGCTGCTCCTTGTTATCATCAAGCTCCTTATAAAAATCCAAGGCCTTGTCCATAATATCGTCCTTATCATTTTGCAGGTGATGCTTTGAAAAATATATCCACAGTGCCCGGAATAATATACAAAAATCATCTGTTACCAAATTAAACACAGTATGATTGTCTTTATAGAAATTGCTTTGAAACAGCTTTTGCTGAAAATCCTTCCACCCTTCCTCCCATTGATCCTTCTCCTTTAACAGAACATCTTTCAGAAAGGTGACTGCCACGGCCTCTGCATTTGTATACTCAGACTTTCCATTTTGGTGCAGATTCAGAATCAGGCGGCTGATTTTCTCATTATATTCAATATCTGCAATATCTCTTAATTCCTGATTCAGTGCAATTTCAGAAGCTTTTTCGCGCAGTCTATCGTTCTCTCTGTTTTTCTCCTGTTCTTTTTCCTGTTCCTGTTTTTTCTGTGCAAACTCCAGCTTGTAACCAAGGAGAAGCATTAATGCAAGCTTATCCAGATTTTCTCCTGTGTTCTTGCCGCCTTCTTCAAAAAACATTTCTTTTATTTTTCCCGTGGTTATTGCTTCTTTATCTATTTCTGTTCCCGGCTTTTTCTCCTTCGTCAGTCGGTGCCTTGCAATCAGTTCCATGATCGTTATCTGTTCTTCCTTATTGTCCTCAGAATTGTTGTAGACAAAAGTCATTTCCTCCAACAAGCTTTTCTGAAAGGGTAGCTCCTGGTACAGATTGTCAAAGAAATGCTTCATAAAAAAGAATGCAATAACCGTATTACGATTTTCTTTATTCGAAAACTCCGGTTGCTGCATAATCGTATTAACTTCTGTCACAAATGCCTTCAGCTTTCTCGGAGTAACATTTTCCACTCTATATTTAAGTTGTAGTGGTAAATTGAATTCTCTTCCAAAATAATAGTCAACAATAGGAACTTCGAATAAGAAACGGAAATCTCCCCAGTTCAGTCCTGCATTTACATACTTCAGCTCTTCCAGCGCTTCTATTACAATGTCTTTTACAGAAATTTCTGTCAGGTTGATAATGTATGGAATATATTTTTCCAGATAATCCCGGTTGAAATCAAGATCTGCCATTTTCCCCAGATCAAATTGGTAGATTACTTTTACGTTGTGGGAAATCATTTTCTGGGTGAGATCGAACAGACGGGCAATCTGATCACGGTTTTCACCGGAAATACGGTCAATATCCTCGTAGACCAGGAGGATTTTGTGGTCCAGCTTATCCAGATCCTGGCAGAAGCCTTGGAATTCGGTTGCCTGATCGTTTTCACCTGTGCCAAAAATAGAATTGAATTGTTTTCCCCAGGCATTTTCAGACAGCGCACGCTGCAGCCTTCTGGAATATCTGGGGTAGATGCGGTTGGCACGAAGGACTTTTTCCAATTGCTGAAACAGGTAGGAATCTATGGCGGACATGTTGCAGGTCAAAGGCTCTACCTTGATCACTTCGTATTTGTCCTGATTTCGTTCTATGTACTGGTCTGCCAGAAAGGTTTTGCCGCTGCCCCAGGTGCCGTTTATGCCAACTGCATCTACCTCAGATAAATAGAGGGAAAGCCGCTCCAGGTCGCTTTCACGGGTTGGAAAAAGTCTCATGGAATTGGAGGTCTCATAGAACCTCTGTTGCTCTTTTTGCGATTTCATCTGAAAAAGCCAGAAGATAATGTATTCAGCGATGCAGGCTTCCAACAGCAGGAACCGAAGCCAGGAGTTGTTGTTCCATATATCTGCCACGGTACAGCCATTTGCAAGCTTAGATATAAGGAAGCCTATAGCTGCAAAAGCTCCGGCTGTAAGAAACTCCTGGAGAATTTCCGTATTTCGGTAGTTTCCGGCTGCAAAATACAAAATCAGAATTGCTGCTGCATAGATCCCCAGATACAGATTTGTGCTGATTCCCGGAAGAAGTATGTAAAACAGGAGGAAGCTTAAGGTGGTGACTTCCGTGATTTTTTTCAATTGAAGGAATATGTGATTTTTATTTTGCATTTAGCCGGACTCCTTTTCCTTTGTGAAATTACTCGGCATGTTTTCCGTTTCTTTCAATACTTTTCTTTTCCATTATTTTGTTCATATTTTGGAGGTGTTTCGTTATAAATCATGAGGTAACATGTCCAATCACCTGTTCCCTCAAATAAATCATTTCCGCTTCTATATCTATCATTTTGTTTTTATATAAGTGCTTTATGGCCTTTTCACAGTTCATTTTTCCCGGATATTCTAATTGCCTGCCCTGGCACCACATTTCAAATCTATGTTCAAAATCATTTTCCTTTATTCCTACCTTGTAGCAATCCTGCTGATGTAGGAAATATAGTATGTACGCTTCTTCTTTTTCAACTTCCTGTTTCGTAGATTTCTGAATAAAAAAGGCTGCAGAGATTAAAAGCTGCAGATAATTCCAAAAAGTATCTGGAATGCTGACCGCAGCAAATAGTTCCAGGCCTGCTGCAACGGCGTTTTTCAGGTTTAAGCGAACATTTCCTAATTTGTAGGAAGCAGATTCATTTCCAAGAAATATCATTCCGCTTCTTGCATCATCCGGGATTACAAGTACATGCTGATCCATAATCTGGCTTGCAGTTTCTTCACTCAGATTAAGTGAAGCTGCTTTTTCCATAAGATTGTGTTTCAGAAGATTATCATATTTTAGTGCTTCCTGCAGTGTCATACTCGTTCTCTCCTCTCATTTTTCTTCTTTTTTCTACGTGTATTATTTTATCTAATTTTCCCCGTTCCATTTTCAAAAGGACCTGTTCCTTGTATTCTTTGAAGATGTCAAGAAAATCTCTATATAAATCATTGCCTGATACTGCATCAAATTCGTATTCGTCCTTGTTTACAACTGCGAACAGACGACGCTTTCGTTTGTCAGGAGTAGGATGGCTTGGATCATAAAATCTGGTTTTATACAAGATCCGGTCTGTATAATAGTATAAATCAAAGAAATCCATATACATCATGGGCGCCAGATAAGTATAATCTTCCAAAATGTGTTCCTTATCAGCATCCATAATAATTCTCAGAACAATGTCATAGGCCACCATATCTGCATCATATTCTTTTCTTTCGAGATGTTTTTCCGAATACTTCTTTCCGATATGTGCGAAATATGCATGTGCCATTTCATGGGCCAGACTGAAAACCAGAATCGTCCAATAGCAGCTTTCTGCAAGCTGTAAAATCTGGGTATCGTTGGACAGCAGTTTTAAAAGGGCGTTATTGGCTTCCACGCCCTGCATTTTCCCAAAGATGCAGACATCATTCAGCAAAAACAGTACATATTTAAAGCATTCACCATAAACTTCCAGATTTTCAAATTCTTTGGACCACTTAAATGCTGCTGCCAAAAACGCGATCATTGTGGATTCCAGGAGTTCGTCAATATGGATAAAGATGGGATTAACCAGGTCATCGTACAGATAGCTGTTGATGCTCTGCTGATAATTGTTGCTTAATATAATAGAGTCATCTTTATAATCGTATTCTCTCTTGAAGTATTTTTTAACCAGTTCAAACATCTTTGTGAGGTTGTACTTTTCCATATTTTCCCGGAGTTGCTCTTCTGTAAAAGCTCCGTTGAAATTTTGCAGCATTCTCTGGATGCCTGTTTTATCGTTTTGTACGGATTTGTCGCCGGAGCGGTGTAGGATGTATTCGTATAGCTGTGGGACCATGTACTCTTTTGTTGGAGGAAAGGATTTTTCCATTGGTAATCATCTCCTTTTTTCGGGATATAGATTATTGGACTTTCATAGTTTAGCATATTTTGAGGGATTTAGTGAAAGAATTTGAAATTTCTGCTTAATTTCGCCAGGTTTTTGTATAACAAAAAGACCACCTGTTTTTGCAGCTGGCTGATATAACTATATTGCCACGACTTGCCTTACGCAACTTTTACAATATTCATATTATTTCGTGGATGCAGTTCTCTTAAAATGTCTGCCTGTTTTTTGGCAGCTACGTGGATGTAGATCTGGGTGGTTTTAATAGAGGAATGGCCCAGAATCTGCTGTACGCAGCTTACGTCAACGCCTTCCTCTATAAGGTATGTTGCAAAGGAATGACGAAACATATGGGGAGTGATTTTTCTTTGTATTCCTGCCTTTAGTGTATATTTCTTCAGCATAAGCCGGATTGATTGTTCTGTGTAGCGCTTTCCCCTGTTGTTTATAAAAAAATAGCCGGACTTTTTTATTTCTGGCTCATTTTCTTCATAATATTTTCTTAAAATGTCCAAAACGGCTGTATTGCTGATTTGGATATATCTTTCTTTTCTGCCTTTTCCCATAATTCGTATCAGGCCAGAATTTAAATTTATATTTTCTGCCCGAATGTTGGAGATCTCATAAACTCTGGCACCTGTAGCGAAAAATACTTCGATAACTGAGGCGTCACGTAAACTGTACTTATATTGGGGTCAAATCGATTCGGTATGCTTTTACTGTTTTCGCGTCCAGTTCTTTTCTGTAGGTGCAGTATTCTAAGTATGGTTTTACTTTGTCTTGTAAGTTCATAGTGATACCCCTTTTTCCCTTTTTGTATCACAGTACTGGAAAAGGTAGGGTTTGTCAAAATTTGTCCTCAAACTGTATAGCAAGATAACTCATTTCAGTAAATCAATATCTTTCTCCACCAACTGCTTCTCTGCAATCTTGAGATTTCCTCTGTAGTTATTTCGCAGCTTTTTAACCAAATTGACGTAGTTCGGGCTTGCTTTTATGTTTGGAGTGGATGAAGCCACTATTGCCGTCCTCATCAATATAATCAGTACTGATCATATGGCTTTCTTCATCCAGCAGGTTTTCCATGCTGCTTAATCCTGATCTTGTATTTTCCAGTTTGAAAGCAGCAAATGTCTTATAATTAACACGTAAATTTTTTGCAATAACTACCGTACCTTTACTCTTTGGTCCATTTTCAATCTTGTCCGAATACAACAGGATATTTAAAGATGTTAAAATATATGGACTGTGTGTTGTAATAATTGCTCTGCTATCTGTGGAGTTAACCATCAAAGAAATCAGGCTTACAACATTTTTCTGGGCAATTGGAAATAAATGTGCTTCCGGTTCTTCTATAATTACAAAGCTCTTCTTTTTTTCCAGAATAATGATAAAGGCCAGCATCAGAATCCACAGTACCTCCTGCTGCCCGGAGGAACCATACATCAGTTTTACCCAATGTCTTTCATCAAAGTAAATTTTTTCTCCATCCATTTCGCTGGTATAATCCGCTTTAAAAATATCTTTTATGAGACTGTATGCTGTGTCAAGTGAAATATTATTAATTTGACCTTTTACAGTTTTAGTATAGTCTTTTACAATTTCCGGAATTTTGCTTCCAAATTTGCTTTTTGTATTTCTGATCAAATTGATAAAATCCTGCATTGTCAGATCCATATCTGAAATAGAAAAATCATGTAGCTGCTCCGACATGGTGGCCAGAAGGCTTCTTCCTGCGGGGATATAGATAATGTCCGCATTATTTTCAAAAAGCTTATACAAACGTTCCTTGAACTGCTGTTTCAGCATTGCCAGAGCAGTAATATTATCGATTATGGAATTAATTTGTTCACTGTTTAGCGTTGCCAAAAACATTACAGATGCTTCATATATCAGTTCATTTAATGCATATTTTAAATTTTCAGCAAAGCGAAAGCGGACATATCCATCTTTATTCAGAGTGATTTCTATTTTCTTTTCTCCAAAAAAGTACTCTATCTTGAAGTTTTGCATGTGTGTGGTTTTGCCGAAGCATCCCATAAACTGTCTGGTCAGATATTTCATATAATTATTAAAATATTCATTTTTGTGATTGTCTGTATACTGTGCACCATCCATTAAGAATTCCAGCGTATAATCCCTTATCTTCTGGCAATAGTAAATAACTTTACAGGCTGTACTTTTCCCAGATGCCTGAGTGCCTATAAATACCTGCATTTTTTTATCTAAATCTATTTCAGCTTCGCAAATTGGACCAAATTGATGTATAAGAATTTTGTTCATAGCACTTCTCCTTTGGGACTTTGGTTTTATTAATAAATAGAGTTGATTGCAAATTTGTAGAAAAAAGCCCCGAAAACATCCAAGTTCAATGTTTCCGGGGCTTGCCCTGTGGGTGCCATAATGAGCACCCTTATCTCTTAAGTGGACCTGGCGGGAATTGAACCCGCGTCCGAAAGTCTATCCCTTGCGGCATCTCCCATCACAGTCGCTGTATTAACATTCCCTCCGCAGCACGCCCACCGACAGGCTTACTGCTTCAGTAGCTTCATAATACATCTGCCGGGGCAAAGCTTACCCGGCAAGGTTTCTCACAAGGTCGACGCCAGACTCCTGAGGTGTGAGTGCAACAGGACTGACGGGCAGCACTTAGGCTGCCATTACTAACTGATCGTCAGCGTTTATATTTAGAATTTCCCGTTATTACGCAGTTCGGGAGACTGCGGATGGCTTCCACAACTTCAAAACCCCCGTCGAAACCAGTACAAGCCCTAAATGGATTATAATAGGTAGTTCTGGTACGCAGACGAAGTTTAAGCGGTTGCGCTTTTGGTTTATTATAAGGCAAACGGCTTCAGGTTGTCAAGGGATAGTTTCTGGGGCTTCATCTTGCCATTTATTCCTTCAGATGATAAAATCAAAATACATGGGAGACATTTTGAGCTCGGGAATATAGCTTTGGGAAGGAGCGTGAAAAATATGGCGGCATTGCTGAAGCTTCCGGTTGGCATTGAAGATTTTCGGGAGATTCGCCGACTTGGTTTTTACTATATTGATAAAACGAAATTGATTGAACAGCTTCTTGACAACTGGGGAAAGGTAAATCTGTTTACAAGACCCCGGCGTTTTGGAAAAACACTGAACATGAGTATGCTCCGTTATTTTTTCGAAATCGGGGCTGATAGCACCTTATTTGAGGGACTTAATATTTCACAAAGAAAGGATCTTGTGGAAGAATATCTTGGGAAGTTTCCTGTAATATTTCTTACATTAAAAGGTGTCGAGGGAGAAACCTTTGCAAAAGCGAAAGCGAAGCTGGTTAAGTTAGTTGCTCTGGAGGCAGAGCGATTCCATTTTCTGAAAGACAGTGACAGACTGACAGAAAATGAAAAAGCCAGATATGGTGCATTGGTTCAAATGAGCAGCGGCAAATATTTGATGGATGATGAAACCCTTGAAGCGGCACTGCAGACATTATCGGAATTGTTGTTTCACTATTATGGGCAGAAGACCATCATCTTGATTGATGAGTATGATGTTCCTTTGGACAAGGCATATCAAAACGGCTATTACCAGGAAATGCTGTCACTGCTTCGCGCGTTATTCGGAGATGCTCTGAAAACCAACCAGTTCCTGCAGTTTGCAGTTTTAACCGGATGTCTGCGTGTTTCGAAGGAGAGTATTTTCACTGGTCTGAATAATTTCAAGGTTTTGTCCATTACAGATGTTCGCTTTGATGAACAATTTGGTTTCACTGAAGAGGAAGTAAGCAAACTGCTGAAGACCTATCATTTGGAAGGGCATTTGCCTGAAATAAAAGAGTGGTACGATGGTTACCATTTTGGAGCTGCAGATATTTATTGTCCATGGGATGTGATCAATCATGTAGATCTCCTTTGTAAGAATCCAACAGCAATGCCACAGTGCTACTGGATCAATACCAGCGGAAACATTCTTGTCAAAAATTTCATCACCAGGGCAAACAAGACAACCCAGGATGAAATCGAGCGTTTGGTTGCAGGCGAGCCTATTGAAAAAAATGTCAGATTGGAATTGACCTACGATGAGATTGACAATAGCATTGAAAATATCTGGAGTGTTTTATTTACCACAGGCTATCTGACCCAAGCCGGAATCACAGACCAGGGCGCATATAAGCTGGTCATTCCCAATAAAGAAGTGAAAGAGGTCTATAAGGTTCAAATACAGGAATGGTTTGATAAAAAAGTACGTGCGAATACGGAACAATTAACCTTTTTCTGGAAGTCTGTTGAAGAAGGAAATGTATCATCAATAGAACAATATTTAAATCGGACTCTTAGTAATTCCATCAGTGTCTTTGACACGAAAGCACCGGAAAAAGAAAAGGAGAGTTCTTATCATACGTTTTTGGTAGGCTTGCTGATTGGAAACACGAACTGGGTGGTTCGGTCAAATGTGGAGGCTGGGGAAGGCTTTGCAGATATCATTATTAAACCGGAAAATCCAGATGCAGGGATTGTCTTTGAGCTTAAGTATTCAAAAGACATATCAGGCTTAGATAAGGCCTGTGCAAAAGCGATTGAGCAAATTAAGAGCCGGAGATATTATGAGTATTTGAGAAATGACGGACGCCACGATATAACACTTTACGGTATCGCTTTCTATAAGAAAAGATGTAAGGTTGTTGTTGAAAAACGAAAAGAAGAATGGTAAATAATAACAGCCTGTTTTTTCCAGGAGCCCCGGAAGTATTGAGGATTCAATGCTTCCGGGACTTACTTGTAGAGCGAACATGTCACCTGGTTCTATTCTCCGAATTCCTCGGCCACCTTTTTCAGCATTTCCCGGATTGGAAGATGGTATGGACATCTGGTTTCGCATTTGCCGCAGCCTACGCAGGCGGATGCTTTTACCCCAAGGCTTCCGTAGCGGTCTCTTGCCCAATCTGCAAGGTTGTAGCGTTCCAGATAGCCTGCGAAAAGGAAGGCGCTTGGAATGCTGATTCCTACTGTACATGGCGCACAGTAATTGCAGCGACGGCAGAAATTGGTGCCAAGCTGATGGCGGATTTCTTCCATCTGGGAAAGCTCCTCCTTAGTAAGGGGTGTGGTGTCTGCGCATGCTTTAATGTTCTCTTCTAATTCGGACACCTCTGCCATTCCCGGGATCACCACGGTAACGGCAGGGTTGGAACAGACGTAGCGAAGGGCAAGGGTTCCGTTCTCAATGGCGCCGCCGGCCAGAGGTTTCATGGCGATGAAGCCTACGTTTTTCTCCTGGCATTTGCGGATCAGCTCTTCGCCCTGACTTTCTACTATATTATATGGGAACATGATGGTCTCCACCCAGTCAAGACTTAAAGCACGTTCAAACACTTCTGTGGAATGTGCGGTAAGACCGATGTGCCCGATTTTGCCTGCTGCCTTGGCCTCCATGAGAGCTTCCAGTGCGCCCCCTTCTCCCACAACTGTATCCAGCTGCTCCATACTTGGGTTATGTACCTGATACAAATCAATGTGATCTGTCCGAAGATTTCCCAGACTTTTCTCAATATCTGCTGCCATGGCATCTTTAGTTCTGGCCATACTCTTGGTGGCAATCACAAACTTATCCCGTATTCCCTCTAATGCATAACCAAGATATTCCTCACTGACCGTATAGCCTCTTGCAGTGTCAATGTAGTTAACACCTTCATCCATAAGCTGCTTCATCAGTGCCTTGGTGCCCTCGGCGTCAATTCTCTGAATGGGGATTCCGCCGAAGCCCATCCGTGAAATCCGAAGTCCTGTTTTTCCTAGTATTGTGTACTCCATTTCATTCTCTCCTTATCTACCTATTCAATAGTTCTAACCAGCCCACAGCATTTCGGCAATTGATATTCCTAAGCAGGTCATTTCAGGTGCGTTCTTAGCGAAGGTGAAATCCACGACCTACATAGACTTAGGCGTGAGGGCTCTCCCGAACGTCTTAGTCGGAGTTGGTCGTTAGTTCACCGTAGCGTTGCACCGACCTGCGTGGAATATCACTTGCCAAAATGCGTCCGCTTTAGAATATAAAATATGCCACCGGCGCAATCGCCGATGGCACACAAAACCTTACGCTTATTCAAACATTAAACACGGGACAGATACTCACCTGTTCTGGTATCAATCTTAAGCTTGTCTCCCTGGTTAACGAACAGAGGAACCATAACCTGTGCTCCAGTCTCAACTGTAGCTGGCTTGGTAGCACCCTGTGCTGTATTTCCAGCGAATCCTGGCTCTGTCTCTGTAACTACAAGCTCAACGAATAACGGCGGCTCGATAGCGAATACATTGCCATTGTGGGAACAGATCTTAACCATCTCGTTCTCTTTAACAAACTTCAGAGAATCGCCAACCTGCTCTTCTGTAAGACCAACCTGGTCAAATGTCTCTACGTTCATGAAGTAGTATAATCCGCCGTCATTGTACAGATACTGCATATCAACACGCTCAATACGTGCTGTAGGGAATTTCTCTGTAGGACGGAAGGATTTCTCTAATACGGATCCTGTGATAATGTTTTTGTATTTGGTTCTAACGAAAGCAGCTCCTTTACCCGGCTTAACATGCTGGAATTCTACGATCTGACAAACGTTGCCATCAATTTCTACTGTGACACCGTTTCTGAAATCACCTGCTGAAATCATAATTAATTTTTCCTCCTTATAGTGCTTGTGACTAGCAATATTTTATAATATATGTACCATTTTTTCAACTACTTTTTTTATAATGAGAGATTTTTCTTGAAAATCATGGATATGGAACCGCTCACAGCTCACTCTCAGGGAAGCTTACTCTCAATTTCCTTGATCAGCTCCTCGAAAGGCTTCACGCCTGTTACTACCTCAATATCTGCAAATTTATGATAGATCGGGTCGCGCTGCTTCAGAAGCTTCTTGATCTTCTCCTCCTGGTTATCTCCTTCCAGAAGTGGATTGTTGTTTCCTTCCAGTCTCTTGCGGAAGGTTTCTGCAGAGCCCTTCAGGTAAACAACTGTACCAAGCTGTTTGATATATTTCTCATTCTGCTCCTGGATCGGAAGACCTGCGCCAAGGGAAATCACCTTCTTCTCCTTGTCCTCGATCAGTGCCTTCACGGTCATGGTCTCCAGTGCGCGGTAATATGGCTCCCCAAATCTCTGAAAGATCTCCTTCACAGGCATGTTCATTTTGCGGACGATCACCTTGTCTACATCTACAAATGTCAGTCCCAGGTCACTGGACAGACGTTTCCCCACTCTTGTCTTGCCAGAACCCATAAATCCGATAACCACAATATGGTTCATGAATTCTTCTCCTCCTTGGTATAAAAATGTAATACGATTCTTTCCAGATAGCGCTTCAGCACGATCTGGATCTCTTCCTTCGGGTGTATAGGCTTCACCAAAATGTTGCGAAGACCGGCATTCTTAGCCCCCCAAATGTCCGTAAATAGCTGGTCTCCGATGAATACCGTATTCCCGGAGTTTGTTCCAAGCCGCTCCATGGCTCTCTCATAGCCTCTTCTGGATGGCTTGGCTGCCAGTTCAATATATTCGGCACCCACAAGACTGGCAAAGGGTGCAACTCTTTTTTTCTTATTGTTGGACACCAGACAGCAGGAAAATCCTATGTCCCGCAGCTCCTTAAAAAGCTGTATGGCTCTCTCGTCAGCCGGTGCCCCATGAGGAACCAGGGTATTGTCAACATCGAACAAAAGCCCCCGATAGCCCTCCTGGTATAATTTCTTATAGTTTACTACATATGCTGAATCCAGATATTCATCCGGAAAAAAGCGTTCAAACATTCTGTTACATCCTTTATTTCTTTATATTCTGTCAGCTGTGCAGGTAAGCCTGCAGCTCCTCATAGCGCTCCTTCATTACCTCATAGCCATGCTGATAAAAATCCATCAGCTTGTCCTTATTGGTCTCTGCTCTTCCTACGGCAGGCAGCTCCGGACGAATTACAAAAATGTGTCCCTCCTGCTCCCATTTCTCTATAAGCTCCAGGGTTCGGTTGTAATTGCGGTAGCGGTTATATAAGGTATTCAGAAGCTCCGGATAATGGCGAAAGGCAGCTACATAGACAGGTGTGCTTTTACCGGGCTTCTTCTTGCGGTAGCCCTTATTTCTGGTAAGGATCACCACATTCTTGCGATAGCCCTTCTCCATGGCATGGATCAGGGGAATGGAATCTGCGACTCCTCCGTCCAGGTAGGGAACTCCGTCTATCTCCACAGCAGGACTTACAAGGGGAATGCTGGAGGAGGCTCTTCCGATATCCATCAGCCGCTGCCTGTCATGCTTCTCAGACATATATTCCGCATCACCTGTCAGGCAATTTGTCACTACCATTTCACACTGGATATCGGACTGGAAAAAGGTGTCAAAGTCAAAAGGAAACAGCTCATTTGGATATCTGTCAAATACCATGTCCATGTCAAAAAGCTGGTGCTTCTTAAGGGCAGCCCTGGTGGCAATGTAGCTATTCTCCTTGTCCTCTACAATCATACAGTCCCTGGTGCGCCCCGGCTGATGGGAAACATAGTCAAGGGCATTGCAGGAGCCTGCGGAAACACCCACAACATAGGGGAATTTCACATCCTTTTCCATAAGGAAATCCAATGCTCCTGCTGTAAATACGCCTCTGTTTCCTCCACCCTCCAGAATAAGAGAGGATGAAACTTCTGTTGCTTCTGTTGCTTCTGTCATTTCTATTCACGCTCCTTAAGAGGTACATATTGTGCAGGCGGCAGTACATTCTTGTATGCCGGACGAATGATCTTATCTGTGTTGATCAGCTCTTCCATTCGGTGGGCACTCCATCCTACAATACGTGCCACTGCAAAAATCGGTGTATAAAGCTCAAGGGGCAGATCCAGCATGCTGTATACAAAGCCGCTGTAAAAGTCCACATTTGCGCTGACGCCCTTGTAAATATGGCGTTCCTCAGCGATTACCTCAGGTGCCATTTTCTCAACCATGGCGTAAAGGTTGTATTCCTTCATGCGGCCCTTCTCCTTTGCAAGGGTCTCTACGAAGCCCTTGAGAACCTGGGCACGGGGATCGGATACAGAGTAGATAGCGTGTCCCATACCATAGATAAGACCTCTTTTATCGAAGGCTTCCTTATGAAGAAGCTTGCGCAGATACTCTCTTACCTCTTCTTCATCGGAAATATCCTTAACATGCTTCTTCAGATCCTGGAACATGCTTACAACCTTGATGTTGGCACCGCCGTGCTTCGGTCCCTTTAAGGAGCCAAGGGCGGCTGCGATCGCGGAATACGTATCGGTACCTGAGGAAGATACTACATGGGTGGTAAAGGTAGAGTTGTTACCACCGCCATGCTCCATGTGGAGGATCAGGGCAAGATCCAGGATCTTCGCCTCCAGGTGGGAATACTTTTTGTCAGGACGGAGCATACGCAGAATATTCTCTGCTGTGGAAAGCTCCTTCTTCGGATTGTGAATGTAAAGGCTCTTGCCGCATACATAATGGTTGTAGGCCTGATAGCCGTATACGGATAAAAGAGGAAATACGCTGATCAGGTTCAGGCACTGTCTCAATACATTCGGAAGGGAAATATCATCCGGCTCCTTATCGTAGCAATAAAGTGTAAGTACACTTCTTGACAGGGCATTCATAATGTCCTTGGAAGGTGCCTTCATAATAACGTCCCTTACGAAATTGGTGGGAAGGGATCTCTGATTGGCCAGAAGCCTGGTAAAGCTCTGAAGCTCCGTCTCATTGGGAAGCCTGCCAAACAGCAAGAGATAAGTAGTCTCCTCGAAACCGTATCTGTCATCTTCAATAAATCCTCGGGTAAGCTCCTTAATGTCATAGCCTCTGTAGGAAAGACTTCCTGCACAGGGCACCTCCTTGCCGTCAACTACCTTCACTGCACATACATTGGAAACCTGAGTCAGGCCTGCAAGAACGCCCTTACCATTGATATCACGAAGACCTCGCTTTACATCGTATTTCTGATAAAGTGACAGATCAAGACTGGTATGCTCCTTACAGATTCCTGTCAGGCTTTCTATTTCCGGTGTTACTTTCATGTTAAATCCTGCCATATGGTAAACCCCTTTCTCTTTTTAATTTTCCGATAAATCTTCCTCCCTGAAAAATGCAAGCTTGCTTATCTTTGTTTATATGTGGACAGGAACTCTCTCATCTTGCCCATAGCCTTCTCCAGCTGACGCACGTTCGGCAGATATACTACACGGAAGTGGTCCGGAGAATTCCAGTTAAAGCCCTTACCCGGTACCAGAAGCACCTGCTTCTCATGCAGGAAATCAAGAGCGAACTGTTCATCATTGTAAATATTGAATTTCTCTGTGTCGATCTTCGGGAAAATGTAGAAGGCAGCCTTAGGCTTCACAGCACTGATTCCCGGAATATCATTAAGGGCCTTGTAAATAAAGTCTCTCTGCTCGTAAACCCTTCCGCCCGGCTGAATGTATTCATTCACACTCTGGTAGCCGCCAAGTGCCGTCTGCACAATGGACTGGGCCGGAACATTAGAGCAAAGACGCATGGATGAGAGCATATTGATTCCCTCTATGTAGCCCTTCGCCTTATTCTTGGCACCGCTTAGGATCATCCATCCGATACGGAAGCCTGCGATCATGTGGGACTTGGAAAGTCCGGAAAAGGTAACGCAGAATACATCCGGTGCCAAAGAGGCGATGGAGGTATGCTTATACCCGTCCATGATCAAACGGTCATAAATCTCATCGGAGAAAATGATCAGCTCATGCTCTCTTGCGATCTGTACAATCTGCTCCAGGATCTCCTTAGGATATACCGCACCTGTAGGATTATTGGGATTAATGATAACGATGGCCTTGGTCTTATCTGTGATCTTGCTTCTGATGTCATCAATATCCGGATACCATTCTGACTGCTCATCACAGATGTAATGCACTACATTACCTCCGGCTAAGGTAGCAGTCGCTGTCCATAGAGGATAATCCGGTGCCGGGATCAGGATCTCGTCCCCATTATCCAAAAGGGCCTGCATACACAGGTTGATCAGCTCGCTGACACCATTACCTGTATAAATATCATTCATGGTCACGCCCGGGATTCCCCGAAGCTGTGCATACTGCATGATTGCCTTTCTCGCTGAGAATATTCCCTTGGAATCAGAATACCCCTGTGAGGTACGGATATTGCTCAGCATGTCCAGTATTACTTCCTGTGGTGCGGAAAAACCGAAAGGATATGGGTTGCCGATATTCAGTTTCAGGATCTCCATTCCATCCTCTTCCATTCTGGCTGCCTCATCCACAACCGGGCCTCGCACATCGTATAGTACGTTATCCAGTTTGCTGGATTTCTCAAATGTCTTCATTTATTTTCACTCCTTTGCATCGGCATAGCATGTTTCTTGTTTTCTATCATCTCATATTTGGCTGATTTTCGCAAGCCCCTATGAAATTTTTGGAAATCCGAAAAAAGCTCTTTTCTTTTTTAGCGCTTTAGTGTATAATAGCGACGTTGAAAAAATTTTACATACTCAGGATGAGGAGGAATTACAATGTCTTACACTGAAGAAGTATATGAAAGAGTCGTAGCACAGAATCCTGGCGAGCCGGAGTTTCATCAGGCAGTAAAAGAGGTTCTGGATTCCCTGAAAGTCGTAATCGACAAAAATGAAGAAGAATACCGCAGCATGTCTCTTCTGGAACGTCTTGTTGAGCCGGAAAGAATCATTTCCTTCCGTGTTCCGTGGGTAGATGACAAGGGCGTTGTTCAGGTTAATAAGGGTTACCGTGTACAGTTCAACAGTGCAATCGGACCTTACAAGGGTGGTCTTCGTTTCCATCCGTCAGTTAACCAGGGTATCTTAAAATTCCTTGGATTTGAGCAGACTTTTAAGAACTCCCTTACCGGGCTTCCCATTGGCGGTGGTAAAGGTGGTTCCAACTTCGACCCGAAGGGTAAATCTGACAGAGAGGTTATGGCATTCTGCCAGAGCTTTATGACAGAACTTTCTAAATATATTGGTGCTGATACTGATGTTCCTGCAGGAGATATCGGTGTAGGCGGACGTGAAATCGGTTATTTATTCGGACAGTATAAGAGAATCCGCGGATTATATGAAGGTGTTCTTACAGGTAAGGGACTTACCTACGGCGGATCCCTGATTCGTACACAGGCTACCGGATATGGTGTTGTTTATATGCTTGATGAGATCATGAAAGCACATAATGATTCTATCGATGGAAAGACCTTCATCGTTACAGGCTCCGGAAACGTTGCTATCTACGCAGTTGAGAAGGCTCAGCAGCTTGGCGGCAAGGTTGTTGCTATGTGCGATTCCAACGGATATGTATATGATCCAGAGGGAATCAAGCTTGATATTGTAAAGGATATTAAGGAAGTAAAACGTGGTCGTATCAAAGAGTATGCTGACCGTGTTGAGGGTGCTACCTATACAGAGGGACTTGGAATCTGGAACATTAAATGTGATGTATACCTTCCATGTGCTACTCAGAATGAGCTTCCTCTTGAGGGTGCTAAGGCACTGGTTGCTAACGGCTGCAAATATGTAGTTGAGGGTGCTAACATGCCTACTACTCTTGATGCTACAAGCTATCTGATGGAGAATGGTGTTCTGTTTATGCCTGGTAAGGCAGCTAACGCCGGCGGCGTTGCTACTTCTGCTCTTGAGATGAGCCAGAACTCCATGAGACTTTCCTGGACAGCTGAGGAAGTGGATGAGAAGCTTCACGGTATCATGGTAGATATCTTCCACAAGACTGATGATGCTGCTAAGCGTTACGGCATGGAAGACAACTATGTTGCCGGTGCTAACATCGCTGGATTCGAGAAGGTTGTAGATGCTATGAAGGCTCAGGGTATCTGCTAATCTGAGCATGATATGAAATTGAGAGGGGCGGGCGCTTCGGCGCCTGCCCCTTTTTTGTATGGTGGAAGAAAATTTGCGTAGCGAAAATCCCCCGCTCTACGGCGGGGGCGGGAACCGCGAACTCCGCTTCGCTCCGTTTGCGTAGCGAAAATCCCCCGCTCTACGGCGGGGGATTTTCTTAGTTCATGAACTTCTTCAATTCATCCATGAAGGTGCTTACATCTTTAAATTCCCTGTACACGGACGCGAAGCGCACGTAGGCGACGGAATCCAGGTCTTTTAGGTGGCTCATGACGATTTCGCCAATCTTGGTGCTGGAGATTTCTTTTTCTTCGGTGTCGAAGATGTCGCCTTCTACGGCGTCGATCATGGCTTCTAATTTCTCGCTGGCGATGGGACGCTTATAGCAGGCGCGGCGGATGCCGTTGATCAGTTTGTTGCGGTCGTATTGCTCCCGGTTCAGATTTTTCTTGATGACCGTCAGCGGAATGATCTCCACATTCTCATATGTAGTAAATCTCCTTCCGCAGGAATCGCACAATCTTCTGCGGCGGATGGAATTAGTTTCTTCTACTGGTCTTGAATCTACTACTCTTGTATTATCCTGATTGCAATATGGGCATCTCATATGAACTTGTCTCCCTCCTTTTCGCTCCCATGTATCAGCCTTTCAAAACGGACATGCCGCTTGTTGGCGGCATCACTTTATATTAGGTATTCCTCATTTTTTAGGAGCAATTCATTGGCACTTTTACAGGTATTTTCTCACTTGCCAGAACCAGCACCAATCTTTTCATTCGGTAACATAAAACGGACTGAATTTCTTAATTTTTATTATACTTTAAATATAGAAAGTGTGTCAACAAACTCTGGGCATATTTTCAGAATTTTTGCATAATCTCATAAAAAACAGGTATTTTTCATGCGTATCTGCGAATTAAAACAAAAAGAAGTGATCAATATCTGTACCTGCCGTACTTTGGGCTGCCCGGTGGATGTGGAGTTTGACTGCGAAAGCGGGTGTATTACGGCTATTGTGGTTCCGGGACCCGGGAGCTTTTGCTTCTGTTTCTGGGGTCCGGCCAGCGAGTATGTCATTCCCTGGAACTGCATCCGGCAGATTGGGGATGACATTATTTTAGTAGAGATTGATGAAAAGCATTGCTGTAAAAAAGACTAATACAGCCAAATTCAGGCAAAATATAACACCAGCCAGGAGTTACAAACTATGAAACCTGCTAAGCTCATTGCAATATGGTTTTAAATTGTCAAGGGGCAATAATTTTTATATTTTCCCGAAAAAAGAATATTTATCCTCCGGCATGAGAATCATTTTATTAATCCGTTTACTTATGCACAAAAAGGAGGATTCATAAAATGGCACTTAACAAAGTTGAAATTTGCGGAGTTAATACGTCGAAGCTTCCGGTATTGAAAGCAGAGGAAAAAGAGGAACTTTTTCGCCGGATCAAAGAGGGTGATGAAGAGGCCAGGGAGCTTTATATTAAAGGAAATCTGCGGCTTGTTCTCAGTGTGATCAAGCGTTTTTCAGGGAGCAGTGAAAATATGGATGATCTTTTTCAGATCGGGTGTATTGGGTTGATTAAGGCCATCGACAATTTTGACACTACATTGAATGTAAAATTTTCTACTTATGCAGTGCCTATGATCATTGGGGAAATCCGGCGGTATCTCCGGGATAACAACAGTATTCGGGTGAGCCGGTCTTTGCGGGATATTGCTTACCGGGCGATTTATGCGAAAGAGACTTACATGAAGAATAATCTGAAGGAGCCGACGATTGCGGAGATTGCCAACGAGATTGGGATTGAGAAGGAGACGATTGTTTATGCGATGGATGCGATCCAGAATCCGGTGAGTTTGTTTGAGCCGGTTTATACGGAGGGTGGGGATACCCTTTACGTGATGGATCAAATCAGTGATAAGAAGAACCGGGAGGAAAACTGGGTGGAGAACCTTTCCCTGCGGGAGGCGATTAACAGGCTGAATCAGCGGGAGCGGCATATTATTGACTTGCGTTTCTATGAGGGGAAAACACAGATGGAAGTGGCCCAGGAGATTGGGATTTCCCAGGCGCAGGTCAGCAGGTTGGAGAAAAATGCGCTGAAGACTATGAGGAATTATTTGAGGGCATGATGTATGCCGTTACCCGTACGCGCTTTTACAAGGTATATTCACCGCAGGCCGTCGCAACGTTCCGGCAAGCTAGCTGGTAACTTCGACTAAGACGCTCAGGAGAGCCTTCGCGCCTAAGTCTCCGTAACCATCGGATCTCGCCTCCACTAAAGACGCTCCTGAAATGGCCTGCTACATGAATATACCTTGCAAAATCGCTGGTTATCGACAACTGGTAATACAGCAAAAATTAAGTATCTGCTATATTGACACAGGGTGATTTTCTCATCTGTAAAGCATGCGTAACCCATCCTCTTATAATCCGGTATAAGCCCTATATAAACTTCCCTTGTACTCATCAGTTCCATCCAGTACACAGCATCCGGGCACCTGTTATTCCTAAGCAGGTCATTTCAGGTGCGTTCTTAGCGAAGGTGAAATCCACTGCTTACGAAGACTTAATCGTGAAGGCTATCCTGAACGATTTAGTCGTAGTTAGCAGTTAGTTCACCGGAGCGTTGCACCGACCTGCGTGGAATAACAGGTGCCCGGATGCGTCCCTATTGAAATATCTATCCCAATACTTTCTCCAATTCTTTGATTACAATCTTAAGTGCCTTAATTCTCGCATACTTCTTATCCACGGATTCCAGAATGTGCCACGGAGCGTAGGCGGTGCTGGTTTTGGTGAGCATTTCGTCTACGGCGGTTTCGTAGGCGTCCCATTTCTCGCGGTTGCGCCAGTCCTCGTCAGTGATTTTCCACTGTTTTTCCGGATTATTCTGGCGATCTGTAAAGCGGGCAAGCTGGGTATCCTTATCAATCTGAACCCAGAATTTAATAATCACAGCACCCCAGTCAGACAACTCCTTCTCAAACTCATTGATTTCATTGTAAGCACGCTTCCAGTCATTTTCACTGCAGAAGCCCTCCAGCCTTTCCACCATCACACGGCCGTACCATGTGCGGTCAAAGATAGCAATATGGCCATCCTTAGGCAGTCTTGTCCAGAAACGCCACAGATAATGACGTGCCTTTTCATGAGGCTCCGGGCTGGCAATAGGATGAACCTCAAAGCCACGGGGATCAAGAGCCTCTGTAATTCGCTTGATATTTCCACCCTTTCCGGCTGCATCCCAGCCCTCATAGGTAATGATCACAGGCACACGCTTCCGATACAGACGGTTATGAAGCTCTCCCAGTTTTTTCTGCAGATGTTTCAGCTCCTTCTTATATTCCTCATCTTCCATCACCTTGTCTGCCAGTTCGATTTCAGAAAGCCGGGGCATTTTCACAAGAGGAAAAACATTTGGGAGAAGAGGCGCACTGTGGGCGCTGTTCTGCAGGGCAACGTCAATATTATTTACCATTGTCTCAAGCACCTGAAGCTCCGCCCAGCCTCTGTCTGCAGCATCTATGATATACCAGGGTGCAATAGAGGTGTTGGTGTCTGTAAGATAGCGGTCAAAAACCTTCTGGCAGCGTTTGTAGTGTTCATTCTGCCATCTGTCAAAATCATTTACACGCCACCTGGTATCATGATCCTTGTGAAGGTGCTCCATGCGGCTTGTCTGCTCTTTTTTATCAATCTCCATGAAAAATTTCAGTACTAGATAACCATTATCTGTAAGCTGCCGCTCAAAATGCTTAATACTCTCAATCCGCTGTGTGTAAGCTTCCTCCTCTAATCCATTCAGGCAGTCCTTACAGGTCTGCTCCATCCAGCCGGAATCCAGAAAGGTAAATTTGCCAGCTTCCGGGATTTGGTTGAAATAGCGGTACAGAAACGGTCTGCGCAGCTCATCCTCTGTAGGCTTGGACATAGTAGCCACCTTAAAAAAGCGAGGATCAATATATTTGATCACCTTACCGATGGTGCTTCCCTTGCCGGATGCACTCCAGCCTTCAAACAGCACAAGCACCGGAAGCTTATGCTCCTTTAGCTTCATCTGCTGCTGGTAAAGCTTCTCTCCTGCTTCCTTGATTCGTTTTTTCAGTTCATCTTTTTCCGGTATCTCTTCCGGTATCCAGGTTTTCAGCATTGCAATTCCTCCTTATATCTGATGCTGTTAAGCTCTGAATCTGCTCACGGCCTCGTTATTTTCTGTATTATATCATATCTATTCCCATTTTGCTTGAATTTTACAAATATTTAATGATACCAGTGTCAAAAGGTCAAAAAGCCGTTCGTGCTTGCACGATAAG
>OLRK01000551.1_pt1 | contig 42495 bp, 47 predicted proteins | sample 1672911 | NCBI WGS metagenome assembly OLRK01 (sample SAMEA3136736, study PRJEB25190) | human gut metagenome | biome: human gut; feature: human-associated habitat; material: faeces | place: Austria | collected 2013 | reverse complement strand
AAAGGCCGCGGGTTCTCAGGGCAGAGCCCTGAGCCGCGCTCCGCAGAGCGCGGAAGCTCCTTTTGATTCCGGTCTGTGACCGGAATCAACCAAAATAAAAAAAGAAAGCGCATCCCATGGGATGCGCAATACTTTGAAAAGACCAACCAGATGGTTGGTCTTTTCTTTTTGTTTGTTTAAATTGAAACCCGGGTCGTACACCGGGTTTCAAAAGGGGAGTTTCGGGCTCTGCCCTGAGAACCTGTAAGCCTTTCGAGAAAGGCTTGAGCGAAAGCTTTATCTCGCCTGCGGGCGGGTTTTATTCTCCCTGCGGTGCAGAGCGGCTCATTTGAATCGCCTTTTCCACCGCATTCAGAATATTTTCATATCCCGTACACCGACACAAATGCCCGGAAATGCGTTTGCGCAATTCCTCGCGGGTATATTCCTTCCCACTCATCACAAGTTCAAGTGCGGACAGAATCAGACCCGGGGTACAGAATCCGCATTGCACGGCGCATTCGTCGATGAATGCCTGCTGTATCGGGGACAATGTACCGTCAGCCTTACGCAGACCCTCCACGGTCAAGATCGACTTACCCTCAGCCCAAACCGTGAGATATAGGCAGGAATCGACGGCTTTTCCGTCGATGAGCACGGTGCACGCGCCGCACTCGCCAACTTCGCACCCACGCTTGACGCTGGTCAGACCCAGACGGTCGCGCAGGGTATCGAGCAGGGCTTCACCGTCCTCTACGGCAACCGTGGTCGGCACGCCGTTGACGGTCAAAGAAATGAGATTGCGCATGATTAGAACACACCTCCTGCACGTGTCCAGGCGCTGCGGATGGCGCGTCTGGCAAGTTCGGTGATGAGCTGCAAGCGGAATTCGCGGCTGGCGCGCCAGCTCGAGCGCGGCGAAGCGTGGGCGGCAGCGGTGCGAGCGATCTCATCGATCAGCGCGTCGGTGAGCACTTCGCCGTGCGCCAGTGTCTCGGCTTCGGTGCAGCGGATGGGCGTGGGAGCAGCCACGCCGTAGGCCAGTCGAAGATCGGCGACTGTGCGTCGGTCGGTGGCAGGCTTTACGAGCGCTGCACAGCCGAGCGTTGCAATCTCCATCGCGGCACGCTTGCCGTATTTAATATACTGACCGCCAAATCCCTGAAAATCAGCCGGAAAAATGCGGATTTCGGTCAAAATTTCATCTCGATTGCGCACGGTGCGTCCCGGACCGGTATGGAATGCGGTCACCGGAACCACACGCTTGCCGGCAGCGCTTTGCAGCGTCAGTTCTGCATTCAGCGCGAGCAGCATAGGGGCAGAATCGGCACTTGTCGCACCGTTGCACAGGTTGCCGCCGATGGTGCCCGCCTCGTGGGTCTGCGGGCCGCCGACCTGATCGACCGCCTCGCCCAGATAGGGCACAAACGCCTGAATGATGGGGTCAGCCGTGATACGGGCAAAGCTCGTGCACGCACCGATAATGATCGAGCCGTCAGCCTCCATGCGCACGCCGGTCAGCTCGGGCAGTTCGTGAATGGACACGAGCGAAGCCCCGGCAGCCTTGCCCTCGCGCACGCGGATGAGGACGTCGGTGCCGCCTGCGATGACCATACTTTCCGGGTCGTCTGCCAGTGCGCGCAGCGCATCGTTTAAATCTTTGGCAGGGTACAGCCGTTTGATGTCAAACATGGTCTTCGCCTCCTAACAGTCCGGCGGCACGGAAGTGCTCGATGAGTTTTTGCGGGGTGAGCGGCAGCGAATGCACCGATACACCGGTCGCGTGAAGCAGTGCATTGCGGATGGCCGGTGCGACCGGGATGGCAGGCGGCTCGCCGAGCGCCTTGTTGCCGTACGGGCCGGTCGGGTCGTCCACCTCGACAAAGAGTGCCTCTAAGTTTGGGGTATCCATCGCGGTCGGAATTTTGTAGTCGAGCAAGTTTGCGTTGAGCGGCTTGCAGGCATCGTCAAAGAGCATCTCTTCGCTCAGTGCGTAGCCCAGACCCATGCTCATACCGCCGTGCACCTGTGCCTCGGCGAGCTTGGGATTGATGAGCCGTCCGCTGTCATGCACATTGACAAGACGAAGGACGTGAATCTGACCGAGCGCAAGGTCGACCTCGATCTCGGCGAAGCATGCGCCCGTGGCGAAGGTGTTCTGCTCGCAGTGATAGGTCTCCTCAGCCGTCAGATGGCGGCTGTTTGTCAGGCTGTAACAGCTTTCCATGCCCACATCGGCAACGGTCAGTACGGTCTGCCCGGTTTCATCCACGATCTGGCCGTCTGCGATGGTCAGCCCCTCAGCCGAACGCTCGAGCATACCTGCGGCATAGTCCAAGATCTTACCGCGCAGACGTTCCCCGGTCATCTTGCACGCCATACCGCTGACGTAAGTCTGGCGGGAGGCGTAAGCGCCGGTGTCAAAGGGGGAAACGTCAGTGTCCTGCACGGTCTGGATGTCGATGGCATCGACCGGCAGCCCGATGGACTCGGCTGCTATCTGGGTGAACACGGTGTCCGCGCCCTGTCCAATTTCGGTCGCACCCATCTGCACGGTCACGCGGCCATCCTCGTGCAGCATCATGCGGCAGGATGCGGTCTCGAGCGAGATGGGATAGACGTTGGATTTGTAGGTGAAGAGCGCCATACCCACGCCGCGGCGGCGGTTGCCGGTCTGGTTCTGGTACAGACGGCGCTTTGCGCCCCAATCAATCGCCGCACGGCCTTTTTCCAGCACTTGATCCAGACCGTAAGCGTGCATGGTGATGCCGTTGTGCGGGTCGACGTATCCGGCCTGCACGCAGTTTTTGAGACGGAATTCCAGCGGGTCCATACCGAGCGCGTAAGCCAGGTCATCGGTCAGCGCCTCGGTGATGAAGCAGCCCTGCGGAATGCCGTAGCCGCGCATGGCACCGGCAGTTGGACGGTTGGTATAGACCGTGTAGCTCTCGGAGTCGAGCGACATGCGGTCGCGGTAGCACTGCTTGAAAACATTCGCCGCATTGGCAGCAATCGCATGACCGTGCGAAGCGTAGCCGCCCTGATTGGACTTTGCACAGTAGGTACGCGCGAGCAGCGTGCCGTTCGGGCTTGCGACCGCCTGCACGTCCCAGTCAAAGGCGTGTCGGGTGCGGGTGCAGCCCAGCACTTCCTCGCGGCTGAGCTCGACATTGACCGCGTGACCGCCGAGCTGGGTGGTCAGCCATGCAGCCAGGGGTTCGACCAGAACGTCCTGCTTGTTGCCGAAGCCGCCGCCCATGTAGGGCTTGATGACGCGCACACGCGACCAGGGAATGCCCAGCGCCTGACCGCACACGCGGCGCACAATGTGGGGAATCTGGGTGGAGCTGACCACGGTGATTTTCTGTCCTTCCATGTACGCGAACGAGTGCACGGGCTCCATGTGACAGTGCTGCACAGCGGGCACGCTGTAATGCCCGGACACGACGACCGCGCCGGGTGTCGCGGCAGCCTCATCAAAGGTGCCGTCTCCCAGATGAAACTGGGAGTGCACCACCACATTGCCGGGCTTTTCCTCGTGCAGACAGGGCACACCGGGTGCCATCGCCTCATCGGGCGTGGACAGTGCGGGCAAGGCTTCAATATCTGCCTTGACCAGCCGCGCGGCGCGCTCGGCGCTTACACGGTCACGGGCAACCACAACCGCAATCTCATCGCCCCACACGCGGATATGCGCGTTGAGCAGCTTGCGGTCGCAGATGTCCTGATGGGACGGAACGGTCGACCAGGGGTGTCCGGCGGTCGGGAACTGAATGTCGGGCACGTCGAAACAGGTGAAAATGCGCACAACGCCGGGGACGGCCTGCGCCTCAGTGAGATCAAAGCCGCGCACCCAGCCGCTTGCGACCGGTGCACGCACGATCTTCGCGACGTAGGCGTTCGCGGGGACCAGATCGGCGGTGTATTTTGCCTCTCCGGTGACTTTTGCGAACGCATCTACGCGTGGGATACTCTGACCAACTGCCATAAGAGATTCCCTCCTTTATACCGCCGTGCTGCGCGCGGCGGGCGGTTATTTCTCGAAATCCTTGTAGAGCAGGCTGGGCTGAATGCCCATGTTATTCTGATACTTGCCGCTCTTGTAGGGTTCGTACTCACCATGAATGTCGTGATAATAAATCTGACAGATTTCTACATTGGGATAAATGCGGATGGGCTGAACGCAGAAGATTTCCAGCGTCCAGTAACCGGCAAAGCCGACATCGCCGAAACCGGCAGTGACATGGATGAACAGACCCAGACGGCCGGTCGAAGAACGACCCTCGAGCATGGGGACAAAGCCGTCGGTGCGGGTGAACTCGTTGGTGCGTCCGAGGTACAGACGACCGGGTTCGAGCACCAGACCCTCCTCGGGAATGGTCAGATGGCGGGTCGGGTTGGGGGTCTTCATGTCCAGGACGTCGTGCTCGTAGACCAAAAGCTCGTTTGCCAGCGACAGATTGTAGCTGTTGGGGTTTAAGCGGCTGGGATCGTAGGGTTCAATGACGATCTCCTTGCCAAGGTGCTTTTCGATTTCCTTGCCGGATAAAATCATGGGAAAAAGGTTCCTTTCACATAAGTTTACGGCCCGAAACATACTTGTGCGTGACGGCACGGTCGTCTGCGAGGTAGACCACGCGGGTCAGGCGCTCAAGCGGGGACAGGTCGAACGGGCAGGGCAGCATCGCGTCGTCCAGGACGAGTACGTCGAATTCGAAACCGGACTCGAACGCACCGACCTTGCCGAAGAATGCGCCGCCGCCGCGGGTGGCCAGATAAAAGGCTTCGGGCAGGGTGATGGGGGCGAGAGAAGCATCCTGGAGCCGCCAGCGCAGCTTGGATACCTGAATGGTGTCTGCGATGGCGCGCAGCATGGACAGGTGGACACCGCCCGCGATGTCCGAACCCAGACCAACCGACAGCCCTTCGTTTAAGAAGGCGCGCACGGGTGCGATGCCCGAGGACAGGTTGACGTTGGACTGGGGACAGTGCGCGACAAACACGCCGTTTTGCTTCATCCGTGCCCGTTCTGCTTCATCCGACCAGACACAGTGCGCCATAATGGTCGGGCAGCCGTCGCCGCCGAACAGACCGAAGCGGTCATAGGCATCGCCGTAGCCGGTCGAGTCCGGGCACAGTTCGGATACCCAGGCGATTTCGCCCTGGTTTTCCGACAGATGGGACTGCACAGGCAGGCCGGTCTCGCGCTGGAGGTCACGCAGACCTTCCATGAGCGCGTCCGAGCAGCTTGGGATAAAGCGTGGAGTCAGGATGGGACGGGAGCGGGTGAAGTCCCGGCAGCCGTCCAGCCATTGGCGGGTCGCAGCGAGCGATGCCGCGGCGCTCTCCTCGCGCAGACAGTCCGGACTGTTGCGATCCATGTTGACCTTGCCCACACGGGTGATCAGACCGCTGTCCTCCAGCAGACCCATGAGGGTCAGGGTTGCGTCCGCGTGCAGCGTGCCGAACAGCACAGCGCGGGTGGTCGAGCTGCGGCGCAGATCGTCGACAAACAGCGTGTACGCACGGCGTGCATAGTCCGGGTCGGCATAGCGTGCTTCCTGCGGGAAGGTCTGGGTGTCCAGCCAGTCCAGCAGTTCGAGGTCCATGCCGAGTGAGCGGAACGCATACTGCGGTGCGTGCGCGTGCAGGTCGACCAGACCGGGGATGATGAGCTTTCCGGTGTAGTCGTGCACCGGGAGCGATGCAAAGTGTTCGGGCAGGGTGGGGAAGACACCGGCGCATACACCATCCTCACAGACCACATACTGATTTTCACAGATGGTCATGTCCTGCGGGGTGCGGCTCCAGAGAATATCGCCCTTGAGTACAAAAGAATTCGTCATATATATGCCTCCTAGCGTAGGGAAATGCGCGGAAAAACGTCCTGAAAATAAAAAACAACTGGGAAGCAGGACGAGTCCCCGCATGGCGGAGGACTTATAGTCAACTGTTCCGGCAGTTGGTAGAAACGCTCAACCGATTATGAGCATATATAAGTCATGAATCTGATTTCATTATAACGGGCAGACTTTCTCTTGTCAATTCTAAGAACGAAGGATGACAAGCGGCGAAAAATCAGGTATAATAGGCGCAGAGCGACTATCTTTCAGCTTTTTGGCCGATCATCGGCTGCAATAGAATGTATTTTAAAAAGTTGCCACGGGTCATGGAAAAAGCGAGATTTAGGGTTAAAATTGACCGAATGATGTGGTATAATAGCCATAAAACGGCTATTATACTTTTATTTTATAATTATACCATCAGCGGCACGTGGTTTCGTGTTTGGTATTGGATGTTTGCCTGCCGCTGTGGTATAATGGATAAGACAAGGAGGAAGAACCCCAATGACAGAGCAATTTGAAATTGTTGCATTGACGGACGTAGACGTGGCTTACGTACAGCCCACCCCCAACGAGGGAGAAGTGATCGTCCGCAAGAGCATTACCGCTTATAAGCGTCTGGACAACGGCAAGGTACAGGAGGGCCTGTTCGAACTGGCAGCTCTGGCTGCACCGGCACGTGCCCAGCTGTTCCGTATTTCTCTGCCGTCCGACACGCTGGTGCGCGTCAAGGTGGCCAAGGGTGAGCAGGGCAAGCTGTGGATGACCGAGCTGCCCGCACCGGCAAAGGACGAGGAGATGGAAGCCCTGCTGGCACAGCAGGTTGCCGAGAAGACCGTCGAGGACGAGCACTTCGGCGTGTTCAAGTTCGACCGTGAGACCTGTGTTTACCAGTGCGAGATCGACTGGCGTGAGAAGAAGATCACGCTCGAGGTCGAGGACATGGAAGAGACCAAGCCCCGCGAGGTCGCACGCGCACTCCAACAGGAGGCCGAGAAGTGGGAGCTTGCTGCCCGTGCACAGATCAAGACCGTAAAGCCGGCTGCATCGCGCATGTCGCTGCGCACGCTGTCGGTTGACGATCAGGGCGCGTTCACCTTCTGGTTTGCCGGTAAGGCAGGCATCGCCTGCGCAGCTGGCTCGCTGGAAGAGGGCATCACCGACGCAACGGTCATCTAAAAGCGATTTTTACAGCAGAAAAGCCGCTGGTATCGGATGGATACCGGCGGCTTTGTGTTTTTACATTAAATCGATCAGATCAAAGATGACCTTTTGTTGTTTTTCGTTCAATCGCGCCCAGCGGCTCAGCAATTCCTTTTGACAATCGGTCAAAACAACCGCTGACGCATCATCTGCCAATAGCTGAGAGAGTGTAATGCCGAATGCGCGACAGATTTTCTCCAATGAGGGGATGGTAGGAATGAGGTTTTTGCGATACCAGGAAGAAATCGTGGACTGCGGAAGTCCGGAACGCTCGGCAAGCTGATATTCTGTCCAGCCGCGTGATTGACGGTGTTTGGTGATGGTGGAAAGAATATCGTTCACTGTACACACCACTTTCCTTATGTTCTTCGTAAATTATACTTCGATATATCGTTGCAATTTAATCATTTTAATCGTATAATTTTTACGAAAGAATTAACCATACAAGGTGTGTGATGGTATGAAGCGAAAGACTTGCTTTATGATCGGGCATCGGGATACAGAAGAGACGGTTTATCCGGCTTTACAAAGAGCCGTTCGACAGCATATTGCAGAATATGGTGTGAATGAATTTATCGTAGGAAGATATGGACGATTTGATCGTTTGGCAGCACATGCCGTACGATGTGTGAAAGAGGAATATCCGCAGGTGATATTAACGCTCTTGCAGCCATATTACGCGGAAAAACCTTCATCGATCCAGACCGATCTGTTCGATCGCGTCTGGTATCCGGCTCAAATGGAACATGTACCATACCGCTTTGCGATTGTACGTGCGAACCGCTGCGCAGTGGAACACGCAGATCATTTGATTGCCTATGTACACCGCACACCCAGTCAAGCCGGAGCGTTGCTGGCCTATGCCAGAAGAAGAGAGGCGCAGGGCAAGATGATCGTTTTTTCGTTGACTGATTTTCTTCTGTGAATATAAAAAAGCTGTCAGGGGATAAACCCTTGACAGCTTTTGTGTATTATACGGTAATGACGCCGAAGAACTTCAGAATCTCGGTTGCCAGAATCATGAGCAGCATGACCGGAGCGATCCAGCGCACCATGACAACGAACAGCTTCTTGCGGCGGAAGGTGCCCGAAGTTTCGACCTCGTCAATGACCATCTTAGGCCCAACGATGTGACCGACCAGAATACAGGTCAGGAATGCAACAATGGGCATCATGATGGAGTTGGAGATAAAGTCGAAGAAGTCCAGGAACGCCATGCCGAGCGGAGCGATTGCTGCGAGCGGGCCGTAACCCAGGCAGGACAGCATACCGAGCAGCAGAACGCCGATGGTAACCAGAATTGCTGCGGGCTTGCGTCCGATCTTGGCCTTGTCGACGATGATGGAAACGATGGTCTCCATCAGGGAGATGGACGAGGTCAGCGCTGCAAGCAGTACGAGCAGGAAGAAGACCGTGCCGATGACATTGCCGAAGAGCATGGACTCGAAGACCTTGGGCAGAACACCGAACATCAGGCCTGCGCCAGCCGACTCACGGACGAGCGAGGTGTCGCCGCCGCTGAATGCGACCATTGCGGGAATAATCATCATGCCGGCGATAATTGCGAAGCCGGTGTCAAAGACCTCGATCTGGGTGACCGAGTGCTCAAGCATGTTGTCCTTCTGCATGTACGAGCCGTAGGTAATCATAATACCCATTGCCAGAGACATGGAGTAGAACAGCTGACCCATTGCAGCCAGAACGGTGTAGATGGAGAAGTCCTCCATGCGGGGCAGCAGGTAGTACTTGAGGCCGTCGATTGCGCCCGGGATGGTCAGCGAGTAGCCTGCGATGATGATGGACAGGATGACCAGAACGGGCATCATAACACGGCTGACCTTCTCAATGCCCTTTTCAACGCCGAACAGAACAACGGTTGCGTTGATGAGCACGTAGATGACAAACCAGGTGACCGGGGTACCCAGGATACCGGGCAGAGAAACCGCGGTGAAGCTGCCGAAGTAGGAGTCGGAAGCGGTTTCCAGACCGTTGCCGGTCAAAAACTCAGCCAGATACTTCATAACCCAGCCGCCGATGACACAGTAATACGGCGTGATGATGACCGGGACGAGCGAAGCCAGCCAGCCGAGGAAGCCAAAGCGCTTGTCCAGTGCGCGGTAGGCACCGATGCACGACAGACGGGTTTTGCGTCCAATGGCGATCTCGGCGATCATCAGGGTGAAGCCGAAGGTGATGGCCAGAATGATATAGACCAGAAGGAAGGTACCGCCGCCGTACTTTGCGGCGAGGTACGGGAAACGCCACAGGTTTCCGAGACCAACGGCCGAGCCAGCCGCCGCAAGTACAAAGCCGATGCGGCTGGTAAAGCTGCTGCGTTCTTTTTTCATTTACAAACCCCCATACAAAAGAATTCCATAGATCGGTAATGTACTCTATTATTCCATAAAACCTGAAGAATTTCAATCACTTTTCACGAAAATTTTAGGTTTTTTAGCGTTTTTACCGAAAAAATTACTTTTATTTATCAAATCCGCCGTTCAGACCGCAAAAATTCCATCATTGACAGGAGGTGCGTGCATACGGTATACTGTGAAAGTTCAAAACCATATAAGACAGTTCGTAACCATCCTGTCTCTAAACAAAACTAGGACGTCCATGCGCTGCGGGTAGAAAAATCCAGCGGAGGTCATGGTTTTTTGCTGTCGCGCAGCGGGAGCAAAAAGGGGATGGTGCGCTCTCTTTTGGGGAACGCACTTTTTTATTTCAGGGAGGAAAGCGTCAACATGGAGGACATGATTCGCTACTCGGTCATCACCGAGAAAAACCCACGCGAGATCGTGCTGCTGCGCGGCTTTGGCTGCGCGTGGAAGAAGTGCACGTTCTGCGACTATCATCTGGACTGCTCGCCTGATGCAGCCGAGAATTTTGCGCTCAACCGTTCGGTGTTGTCCGAGGTCACCGGTCAGTATGCGCGTCTGGAGGTCATCAATTCGGGCTCGTTCTGCGACCTCGACCAGGACACCATGCATGAAATTGAGCAGGTCTGCGCACAGAAGGGCATCCGCGACCTGCACTTTGAGTGCCATTGGATGCACCGCCGGGAGGTTCCGGCGCTGCGCGCACGCTTTGCCGCACTGGGCATTCAGACCCACATCAAGATCGGGGTCGAGACCTTCGACCGCGCTTACCGCGAGGACATTCTGCACAAGGGCATCGGCGTGAGCGACCCGGCCGTGATTTCCGAGCTGTTCGATGAGTGCTGCCTGCTGTTCGGCCTGAGCGGTCAGACCGCAGCGTCCATGCGGCACGATGTCGAGACCGGTCTTGCCCACTTTGACCGCGCGTGCATCAATATTATGGTAGAGAATACCACGCCCATTCATCCCGACCCGCAGGTCATCGCGGAATTCTGCCGGGAGGTTGCGCCGCTGTATCAGGACAACCCGCGCGTGGACATTCTGATGGAAAATACCGACTTCGGTGTGGGAGGTAGCGCACAATGAGAAACGAGCTCTTACTGATTGTATCGCTGATCGTGCTGTACGGCAGCGTGCTGCTGTTTTACCGCCTCTTTGGCCGCACCGGCCTGTACTGCGTGACCGTCTTTGCCACCATCGCAGCCAACATCGAGGTTTTGCTGCTGGTTAAGGCGTTCGGCATGGAAATGACGCTGGGCAACATTCTGTTTGCCATGACCTTCCTCGTGACCGATATTCTGTCCGAGAACGATGGCAAGAAGGCGGCCAACCGCGCGGTTGCCGTGGGTGTCGCGACCAGTCTGCTGTTTTTGCTGGTGTCGCAGTCCTGGCTGCTGTACATGCCGAGCACGAGCGACTGGGCAAGACCGGCATTTGAGCAGATTTTCTCCAACACGCCGCGCATGCTGCTGGCGTCTCTGGTCGTTTACGCCATCGCGCAGGTGTTCGACGTCTGGCTGTACCACGCATGGTGGAAGCTGAGTACGCGCAAGAGCGGCGACAGCCACCGTTTCCTGTGGCTGCGCAACAACGGTTCGACCTTAGTTTCTCAGCTGCTCAATTCGGTACTGTACACCGCGCTGGCATTTTGGGGCACCTACGACGTGCCCACGCTCATCAGCATTGTGCTGTCGAGCTATGTCATCTTTATCGTCACCTCGCTGGCAGACACGCCAATCGTCTACCTTGCGAGACGGATGAAGGAACAGGGACAGATTCCGGAATCTTCCGTACTTTGAGAGCGGTTTTGTTTCTCGAACCGCATCGAATATACAAAACAAAGCAAGATCGACCGAAGGCAGGGGGCAAACTCTGCCTTTTTCCTTAGAATCGCCCGGCAGGGGATGAAATTTTTTGTAATAGCGGATGGCAAAATATGGTATAAAAGGCATTGACAGCCAAAAGATGAAACAGTACAATGGAAAAAAGAGCACTTTCCGGTTGGAACAGAGGGAAAAAAGAGAGAGATTTCAAGGAAGGTGGAGAGAGTATGGCGGCTACGATTGCTGATGTGGCGAATTTGGCGGGATGTTCGATCACGACCGTGTCCCGTGCGTTCAGCGTGCCCGAAAAAGTGCGTCCGCAGACCCGGGAACGGATTTTGCAGGCGGCCGAGACGCTGCGCTATTCTCCCAATGCGATCGCCCGAGCGATGGTGCATCAGCGCAATCATAACCTTGCTTTTGTGGTAGACCCTTGGCAGTATCCGATTATGGATGCGTTTTACGCCGAGATTGCCGGAGCGGTGCAGCTCGAGGCCGAGCAGCGGGGGTACTGTGTCTATACGACCGCGTCCGACCGCCGCGAACTGTTTATGAAAAAACGGGTGGACGGGGTCATTCTCGCTGGACGTGCGGACGAAGGATTGCTGTCCGATTTGCGCGGACAGGGCATCCCTGCCGTGCAGATCAACGACCGACCGGTCAGTGACGACGTGCCATCGATCACGACAGACCATTATCAGGGCGCGTGTCAGGCGCTCGAGCACCTGATTGCACAGGGGCATACCCGGGTGGGTTTGGTGACCGATTGCCGTCTGGCGCGGCTGACCGACAGCCGCAGGGCATACGAGGACGTGCTGCGCCGCCACGGCCTGCCGTTTCACCCCGCGTATATCTGTCCGGTCGAACCGCACATCGAGACCGCACGGCAGGCGGTTGATCGCATGCTGGCGCAGTCCGACGCGCCGACCGCATTGTTCTGTATGAATGACTGTCTGGCAGTGGGTGCCATGAAAGCCGCGGTAAGACGTGGTCTGCGCGTGCCCGACCAGCTGGCCATCATCGGTTATGACGGCAGCAGCCTGTGCTGTGCAACCGAACCCGAGCTGTCCAGCGTCTGGGTGGACGGCAGCGGTATGGGGCGGCGCGGTGCGCACATGCTGATCGATTTGATTGAGGGTCGGCTGCTGTCCGAAAGCCGCGTGGTCATGCAGCCCGAACTGACCTTGCGCGGGACAACCTAAAAAGAAAAGCCATCCAGGTGCGATGCCCGGATGGCTTTTTTGCGTTATTTCATGCGCTCGGCGAGCAGGGAAGCGCCCAGCGCACCGGCGAAATGACCGTCGGGGAGTGCCCGAACGGTGCGGCCTAACTTGTCCGACAGACGGGAGATAAAGTAGGGACTGTGACACAGACCGCCGGTCAGATAGATGTCGGGCAGGAGCGCCTGACGGGAGCACAGAGTCGCGACCTTGGACGCGACCGAATCGACCACACCGGCTGCAATGTCAGCGCGGGGCTTGCCCTCGCCAATGCAGCTGATGACCTCGGACTCGGCAAACACTGTACACAGCGCACTGATGGCCAGCGGCGTGCCCTGTGCGGCCAGTGCAAACAGCTCTTCCAGACCGACGCACAGACGGTTTGCCATGATTTCCAGAAATTTGCCCGTACCGGCTGCACACTTGTCGTTCATCAGGAAGTCCGAGACCATACCGCCCTCAATGCGGATGACCTTGGTGTCCTGACCGCCCACATCGATGATCGTGCAGTCCGGGCTGCCGTGCGCCGCACCGGCGCGTGCATGGCAGGTGATTTCGGTGACCATCTTGTCGGCAAAGGGCACGTTGCCGCGCCCGTAGCCGGTGGCGACCGTGCGGCTGTGATCGGGAGACAGACACACCCCGCCCGCGGTCAGCCGCTCACGGATGTTGTCCGCAGTCTCGCGGCTGCTCCAGCCGGTTGGCAGGATGAACTGCTGCGGATGCGCACCGCGCACGACCACCTTGGCCGCGGTCGAGCCAATGTCAATGCCAATGTAGTCCATATCAGCCCAGCATCTCCAGGAATGCACCCAGACGGGTGGCGATCTGTCCCTTGTCCGCCTGCGAGTAGTCGGTTTCCAGACACAGATATGCCTTGCCCTTCTGCTCGGTCACATAGCGCTTGACCTCGTACGCCTCAATATTATAGGTATGGCAGGCCTGCAGGATAATCTCGATGACGCCGTCGACCTCGTACTGGTCGATCATGTCGCCGATGTCGGTCAGACGCTGTGGGTTGGGGCTCATGACCGAACAGGTGATATCCAGATACTTTTCGGCCAGCGCGTCCATGACCGGCTTGGTCTCATCGACCTTGCGCAGCTTGTCGCGCAGACCGTTGCACGCGTCGAAGCAGACCACGTCTGCACCCATCTCCTCGACCGCCTTGATGATCTTGTCACGCACACCGGTGTTGGGGCAGCCGGTGACCAGCAGACGGGGACGGCGGCTCTCGGTGCCCTTGACGTTCTTTTCCCAGCTTTCCAGTACCTCGCGGGTGCGAGCTTCGATCTCATTGCAGCGCTCTTCCAGATCGAAGGAGAAGGCCGAAGCGTCCAGACGGGTGCCGATCTCGTAGCCCGACAGTGCAGCCGGGTTGAGTTTGCCCAGCTCCATAAAGCGCAGCATCACATCGCGCTCGTGATTCTTGCGGCGGATGGCTTCACGGATGGCCTCGTCGGTGATCTCGATGCCGTAAAACTCCTCGAGCTGACGGCGCAGACGTACCATTTCGGCTTTCCAGCTCTCAAGCGCATGCGGCGCAACCTTGCTCGGCGGCAGCTGCATGACATAGGTCGGCTTGATCTCGTCGAGCAGCTCGAACATCTTGCGCTTGCCGTCGCAGGTGGTCTCGCCGATGATGAAGTCGGAGAAATAGAAGTACGGACAGGTGTCGGTCAGCGCAAAGCCATAGCTCGCCTTGATGAGCGGACACAGATTGCGGGGCAGATGGGCCTCGGCTGCCGGAATGGGTTCCTCGGTGAATGCGCACAGACCGATCGGAATGGCACCGGCCGCGTAGATGAGCTCGGTCGGGACGAACGAGCAGAACACGCCGACGACGCGCTGACCCTGATCTTTGAGCGCTTTCATGCGCAGAAAGCCCGCCTTGCGTGCTTCGGGATAGGTTTCAAAATTTTTCGGTAAAGCAATCATGGATAAACCCCTCTCGCTCACGGATGGTGTGAGTCTTCTCGTTATTCTTTTAACAGTATAACGTATCGAAGGGAGACTTGTAAATACGATTTTGCCATTTGATCAAATTCCGGCTTTTTTCACAAAATAGCCGTGTGATTTCTTACCAGTCTCACAAAAACCGGGAAGAATGCAGAAAAATTGCATAAAAAATGCACCGACATTGCCTGTGTCGGTGCGTTTTTGCAGGTTACAAGGGAATTTTATACCTGTCCGGTCGAGCCGCGCCACACGGCTTCACAGGACAGGGTGGTCTTGGGCGGGGTGTCAAACCGTCCGCGAATGTGGTCGATGAGCAGCGCGGCTGCGGTTGCACCTTCCTGAAAAGCGGGCTGGACGATGGTGGACACGGTGGGAACGGTCAGGTCGGCCCAGTCGTCGTTGTCAAAGCCCAGAATGCCCAGCTTGTGCGGCACAAGGCCGTGCAGCGGCTTGAGTGCGGTGAACACATTGGGCAGCAGCCAGCAGTTGGGGACGAAGATCAGCGTGCGCGGGGTCAGATCGTGGGCATTAACCGCGGCGAGAATGTCCTCGGTCGGGGTCTGGGTGTCGATGATGTGCACATGGCAGGGGATGTTCTTTTGCGCGAGTGCATCCAGACAGCCCTGATAGCGTTCCTGTCGGGAGGTCAGCACGCGCGGCGTGGCCGAGAACATAATGACCTGCTCGTAACCCTGATCGACACAGGACGAGATTACGTCAAAGGTGGCCTGATAGTTGTTGGTGACGACCCGGAGGGGCAGACCCTCGGGGTTACTGTCGATGCAGACGACCGGGATACCGGCGCGCTTGAGTTTTTCGATGGATTCCTGCGGATTGCCGTTGGGCTGCAGGATCAGACCGTCGACGTGCATGTCGATCATGCGGTCGATGTGCAGGCGTTCGGCGTCCTCGTCATAGTCACTCGTGCCAATGAGGATTTGGTAGCCGCCGGTGCGGCAGACCTGGGCGATGCCCTTGACCAGACGGTTGGAAAAATGGTGGGTGATATCGCCGATGAGCACACCGAGCAGACAGGAATGCTTGGCGGTCATCAGGCGTGCGGTGGTACTGGGACGGTAGTCGTATTTTTCAACGACCGCGGCGATGCGATTCCAAGTGCTTGCGGACATTTTTTCGCGTTTTCCGTTGAGAAAAAACGAAACGGTGGTCTTTGAGACCTGCGCTTCGTCCGCGACTTCCTGTATGGTCATTTTATGTTTAGATGACATAGAAATGCTCCTCTTCCCCATGGTTAAGTTCAGTATAACATATTCCGGACGGAAATACAAATTTTAGAGAGAAAATCGGTTGACAAGTTTAAAAAAGTTGTTATTATGAATATATAAACCGTCTTGCTAGCACTGTTAAGGAGGTCTGCGATTATGAGACTGTATACCTATCGGGAACGCCCGGATGGAGATGACCGCATCGGCGTGGGTTTTGGCTCGGACAGCCTGTATGCCCTCGAGGATTTCGGCCTGACGTTTGCCGATATGAATGACCTGATCTGCAACATTACACCCGAGCAGATGGACAAGCTGCGCAAGGCACCCGAGGGTGCAAAGCCCATCGCGCTCGATAGCTTGGTACGTCGTGCGCCCATTCCGTACCCCATGCAGGACGTTGTCTGCCTTGGCATCAACTACGACGCACATCACGAGGAAGCCGGACGCTTCAATCAGGAGGCTTTCGGTGACCGTCCCAAGGCAATTTACTTCTCCAAGCGCGTCAGCGAGGCCAACTGCGACGGCGGTAAGATTCCGCGTTACGAAGGTCTGGTGAACAGCCTGGACTACGAGGTCGAGCTGGGTGTGATTCTGGGCAAGGATGCCTTCCAGGTCCCGGCTGAGCATGCTCAGGACTACATTTTCGGTTATACCATCATCAATGACGTGTCGGCGCGTGACCTGCAGACCGGTCACAAGCAGTGGTACTTCGGCAAGTCGCTCGATGGCTTTACGCCCATGGGCCCGTGCATCGTGACCGCAGACGAGATCGCATATCCGCCGGTACTGGGCATTCGCTGCTCGGTCAACGGAGAGATGCGCCAGAACGGTTCGACCGGCGACTTCATCACGACGATTGCACAGGTGCTCGCCGAGCTGACGCGCGGCATGACGCTCAAGGCTGGTACGATCATTGCGACCGGTACCCCGGCTGGCGTCGGTATGGGTATGCAGCCGCCCTGCTTCTTAAAGGCGGGCGATGTTGTGACCTGCGAGATCGACGGCATTGGTACGCTGACCAACGTGGTAGACGATCACTAAGTCAATAGGGATAAAAAATCCTGTGAGCGGATTGCCGCCCACAGGATTTTTTTTGCGCGCAGACAGGGGATTATGCTTTGAGAATGGTCAGCTGCTTGTGGCCGTCCTTTTTGTGGATGACCACGCACTTTGCGTGGTAGGGCATGTCCTCGCAGGACAGTACCTTTTTGCCGCGGTAGATTTCCTTGCTGTACACCGCGACTGTGTAGCTCTCGGTCGGGGACAGGATGAACTTGCGCGCCTGCGCAAAGTCGGGTGCGGTCGGCTCGGTCTGGTTCTGGAAGACCGGTGCGTCCTGTACCGTGATGCCGTCGCCGCACAGCGTGGTGATCAGAGTTGCACTGTCGGTGAATGCGGTCTTGCTGTGCACGACCGTGTGCGGCTGCTGCTCATTGTAGCGCAGCGAGCACGGCTCACTCGTGTACGACACCGTACCCGGACAGGTCAGGGTGAGTGCAGTGTGCGGGGTGGTGACCCGGTGGCAATCGCCTGCCGGGGATACGGTCACGGCAGGGTCAAAGTGCAGGCGGCTGTGTGCTTCGTGCGCACCGTCGCACTTGACCTCGTCCACGATCATCCAGATGGCAGGGTCGATGACGATGACCTTGCGCACCCAGACCTGTAAGGGATCGTGTCCGAGCATAGCGCCCTCGAAATAGTGTAGGTTACCCGCGTGACGGACGTAGTTTTTGAGCGGCAGACCGAAATCGGCATAGCCCCAGCTGTCCGACGGCACACAGTATGCCTTGTCGTCGATCATCACGCCGTTGTGTGTGGCCATGCCCTTGAGCTGGACGCGCAGCGGATGGCCTTCGCGGTAGGTGAAGCGGCCGCTGTCGATCAGTACCGGGTCGCCCTGATAGCAGGCCGACAGGTGCAGGTTGTCGCTGTGACCATGACCGCTGCCCAGCGAACCGTTGGTGAACATGGTGAAGCTTGCGTTCTTGTCCCAGCTGCTGCGCAGCGTGTACATGCCGCTGCCCTCGCCGTCGTAGTGCATGGACTGCGGTGCGGAAGCGGGCAAGGTTGCGTAGCGCTGCGCGGCGGGTACGCCGAGGACATACAGACTCTCGGGGTCGAGTTCGTCCAGACCGACAAAGCGGAAGGTCGAATCGTCAAACAGCAGGGCGGCACGGCTGAGTACGTCGCGTGCGCATACACGGTCGCTGTCGCCGAAGGTCTCGATCTCGCCCGAGGGCATGAGCTGTCCGGCCAATGCCTTGGCCAGCGCGTACACCTGCTCTTTGACCACAGACGGGCAGGGCTGGAGGTGCAGACCCGTGTAGTGCACGGCCTTCATGCCGTAGTTGAGTACCTCGATGTGGTACATGGTGGACTGCTCCCAGTGCATGCCGTCGGGGTAGACCTGAATGGAGAATTGCAGGGCCATTTCGTCCAGCGCCCACTGACAGAGCGGGTTGGACTGGAAGTCTGCACGCAGGAAGGGCAGAACGGATACGATGGCACAGGTCTGGATGCTGCCCCAGTTGCTGGTCTTGTACTTGGGCAGGTAGTTTTCCTTGAGATACTGCATCTGCGCAAACATGCTGTCTGTGATGCGGGTCAGTTCATCCTCGGTCAGCATGTTGTTTCTTCTTTGATCCTTAGAGGTAATCCTTGATGTTGACCTGTACCGCACCATCCGTGCCGCTCGGAGTGGTCTGGGTGTCAAACTCGATGCCGTACTTCTCAACCATCTCGCGCAGAGCAGCCTTGTCCTCAGCATTGTGGATGTTGCCGATGTTGATCTTCTTGATCGGTACGTTGCCCTGAACCAGACGCAGTGCATCAGCGCAGTCCTTGACGATCAGGAAGATGGTCTGTGCGGGATTTGCCTTGTAGATGATGTCGATGACCTTCTGGACGGGATAGAAGCGGATGGCCAGATCCTTGGGCAGGACAGCCTTCATCAGCGACTGAGCCATCGGTTCCTGTGCCGCCTGATCGTTTGCCACGATGACGGTGTTCATGCCAAGGGACTTAATCCACATCTGCCCTGACCGTGAATCAGGCGCTCGTCGATGCGCGTCATAACAATGTTGGGAGTACTCATAAGTAAATCCTCTCTTTCTAATGTTCCCTTCACACTATATCAGCTTGAAAAGCAAGCTTTATTTACCAGTAAGGATGCCAGTCCTTAATGCAGCGCATCAGCGCTTCCATGTAGAAGTAGTCGCCCCAGATGTTGCCCTCGTCAACACCCTTGCCCGAATGCCAGCTGTAAACGCCGTGATACAGGATGGGGGAACCGGGCTCACAGGTCTCGGAAGTGTAGCCCTTGATGAGTGCGCGCAGGATGTTGGCAGCAGCGCCACGGTAGACCGCCTTGTCGGCAGCGTCCTCGGGCAGCTGACGATCCATCTCCATCATACCACAAACTGCAATCGCTGCGGCACTGGAATCGCGCGGCTGCTTGTCCGCGTCGGTAAAGATGAGATCCCAGTAGCACACGTGATCTTCGGGCAGACGGTTGAGGAAGTAGTTGGTCATGCCGCGGTACAGATCGGCGTACTCGAGCTGGTGGGTGTAGCGCACGTTGAGCGGGATGCCGTAGATGCCCCACGCCTGACCGCGTGCCCACGCGCTGTCATCGTTGTAGCCCTGACGGGTTGCACCGTGATCGGGGCCGCCGGTCTCGGGATTCATATAGAAGGTATGGAATGCGCTTGCGTCGTCACGGATGACGTACTTGCAGCTGGTCGGCGGCCAGGATGGCGGCGCGCTTTGCCTTTTCGCTTCCGGTCAGCTGGTAGCCGCTGACGTAGGAGAGCGAGTAGAGGAAGCCGAGGTCGTGGTGGTCGAGTTCGATCTTGTTCTCGACACGGTGCAGGAAGCTGTCCACATTGCGCTTAGCCAGTGCGCGGAACTTTTCGTCGCCGGTGTACTCGTAGCACAGCCACAGCATGCCGGTCCAGAAACCATCGGTCCATTCGATGTTTTCAATAATCGGATACTTCAGTTCCTTGGTTGCCGACCACGGAAACTTATCCTGAAAGTAATCCATTTTACCTACTACAAAAAGCCCAAGTCTCATTTTGCCGGCCGTGGATTTGAGATTCTCAACCAGAAAGGCCGCGGTAAAAACGGTCACATCGGCATTTACACCCCGTACCCGGAAAAGGCCATGCGCTATCTGGGCAAGCAGGGTGTGCGATTTGTCGAGGAGAGCATTACGCGCAATAAAAAGACAAAAGCCATCAACTTCGTCTATCTGGACCTGGAAATCGCCGGTTTCGGTGTACATCTAATCAATCCGGATGTCAAGATGAAGGTCTGATTTTGACAAGGCTGTTCACCCGATCATTTTTGAAAAAAGGAGAAAACGATTATGTTTGAAATGTCTAAGTTTTCGCTCGAAGGCAAGATCGCGCTGATCACCGGCGCATCGTACGGCATCGGCTTTGCAATCGCAACTGCATACGCAAAGGCCGGTGCAAAGATTGTCTTTAATGATATCAACGAAGCTCTGGTCGAGAAGGGCATGGAAGTTTACAAGGCTGAGGGCATCGAGGCACACGGCTACGTATGCGACGTCACCAACGAGGACGCAGTAAACGAGCTGGTTGCAAAGGTTGAGAAGGAAGTCGGCACCATCGATATCCTAGTCAACAACGCTGGTATCACCAAGCGTATCCCCATGCTCGAGATGAGCGCGAAGGACTTCCGTCAGGTCATCGACATCGACCTCAACGGTCCCTTCATCGTCTCCAAGGCTGTTATCCCGGGCATGATCAAGAAGGGTCATGGTAAGATCATCAACATCTGCTCCATGATGTCCGAGCTCGGCCGTGAGACCGTCAGCGCATACGCAGCAGCAAAGGGCGGCCTGAAGATGCTGACCCGCAACATCTGCAGCGAGTTCGGTGAGCATAACATCCAGTGCAACGGCGTTGGCCCCGGCTACATCGCAACTCCCCAGACCGCTCCGCTGCGTGAGATCCAGCCCGACGGTTCCCGCCATCCGTTTGACCAGTTCATTATCGCTAAGACTCCGGCAGCTCGCTGGGGCACTCCGGACGACCTGATGGGCCCGGCTGTCTTCCTCGCAAGCGACGCGAGCGACTTTGTCAACGGTCATGTTCTGTACGTTGACGGCGCTTACATCGGCAAGCAGCCGTAAGCAAAACGACAACAGAAAGGGAAATACAGTCATGAAGATTGCACTGATTAACGAGAATTCGCAGGCTGTGAAGAACGCGCAGATCTATGAGATCCTGAAGGAAGAGGCCGAGAAGGCAGGCCACACCGTAGACAACTACGGCATGTACGCAGCAGACGACGAGCCCCAGCTGACCTACGTTAAGAACGGCCTGCTGGCAAGCATCCTGCTGTCGAGCGGCGCGGCTGACTTTGTTGTCACCGGCTGCGGCACCGGCCAAGGCGCAATGCTGGCTTGCAACTCCTTCCCGAACGTACTGTGCGGTCACGTCACGGGTCCGCTGGACGCATACCTGTTCGGCCAGGTCAACGACGGCAACTGCATCGCAATGCCGTTTGCACAGAGCTTCGGCTGGGGCGCAGAGATCAACCTGCGTGATACCTTCGCTAAGCTGTTCTCCGAGCCGTTCGGCGGCGGTTACCCCAAGGAGCGCCGCGAGCCCGAGCAGAGAAATAAGAAGATCCTCGACGAGGTCAAGAAGGTTACCCATAAGCCCATCATGACCATCCTCAAGGAGATCGACCAGCAGTTCCTCAAGGAGACTATCTCCGGCGCACACTTCGCAGAGTACTTCTACCCGAACGGCAAGGACGAGGAGATTGCATCTTACCTCAAGTCGTTCTAAGTCATATTTGCGTCAATCAACAAAAAAACATCATAAAAACCACCCAACCCCGCTTTATCGACACATCATCACCTGTGCAGACAAGCGCTTCTCACACCAAAAGACACCCGGCTTTCCCCTTTGCCGGGTGTCTTTTTGTCTGCCTGTTTCGGCGAAAATGTCGAAACACGTCCGAGGTTTCTTCAACAAACTGTCTAAAATTTTACGAATTGGATTGGTTAAGTTCACAAAAAATTCAAAATTACAAAAAATCGATTGACAACGGCATACGAGTCAAGTATGCTAAGTACAGAAATTAAACATCGGCTTGTGACTGGTGATGCAGGCAAGACCAAACGACTGGATATGTGGCAATTTTATATCCGGATGTTTGGTCTTTTTTATTTTTTTCTGCACAAAATGCAGTGAGAAAGGAAGATGCACATGAAAAAGTTGGAGCACCAGATCGCCGATCCGATCGGCATTCATGCCCGACCTGCCGAGCGTTTGGCACAGGCAGCAGGTGCTTTTCAGAGTAAAATCGTGATTGCAGCCCACGGGGACGAGACCGAAGCCATTTACCCGCTGAGCGTGCTGGGCATGAACATCCGGCACGGGGACACGGTCACGGTGACGATTGAAGGGCCGGATGAAGTGCAGGCCGCACAGGCCATCGCCGATGTGCTGAAGGAGAGCTTATGACAATACCTGGTCGTCCCGACGGACAGCCCTATCGCATCTGTCGGGTCATCGGCAATAACTACGTGCTGGCGCACGACGATGGGGGACGGGAAATCATCCTGCGGGGACTTGGCATCGGGTTTAAAAAACACCCGGGCGACCTGGTTCCGGCGCGCAATGTGGAGCGTATTTACGCCATGCGCAGCCCGGAACACTCCAGCCGTCTGAGCAAATTGTTGTCCGATGTCCCGCCCGAGTTTCTCGATGTCAGTACCGAGATCATTGAGACTGCGGAAAAACAGCTGGGCCGTCGCCTGAGTGAAAACGTTTATATTACCCTGACCGATCATATCTGTTTTGCCGTCGAGCGCATGCGTAACGGCATTACCTATCCCAATCAGCTACTGTGGGAGATTACCAATTTTTATCCCGCAGAGTATGCCCTGGGAGAGCAGGCGCTCGACATCATCGAGCGGCGGCTGGGCTTCCGGCTGGCGCGGGACGAGGCGGGGTTTATCGCCCTGCACCTGGTCAATGCCGAGATTGACGGCAGAATGTCCGATATGGTTCGGATCACCCAATTCATTCGCACGATCATCGAGATCGTCGAGTCCTATTATGATTGCAAGCTGGACGAGCAGTCGCTCGATTATGGACGGTTTATCACCCATCTGAAATTCCTCGGTCAGCGCATGACCCAAAATTGCTACACACCTGAGGATGACAATGAGTTCCAGTCCATGGTCGCACGGCGCTACCGGAGTGATTACGAATGTGCGTTGCAGATTCGGGAGCATCTTCAAGAGAGCTTCGACATCTGCCTGCCGCCCGAGGAGATCACCTTCCTGACCGTCCATCTGCACCGACTTGGTTTATCCATGGGGTTTACAAAAAAGGAGGAGTAAGCAAATGAAAGACAAGATCTTTGGCGTATTGCAGCGTGTTGGACGCTCGTTCATGCTGCCCATCGCCATTCTGCCGGTTGCCGGCCTGTTTTTAGGTATCGGCGGATCGTTCACCAATGAGACCATGCTCGAAGCCTACGGGCTGATGGGCATCATGGGCCCGGGTACCTTCATCAATGCCATCTTGCAGGTACTCAACGCGGCAGGCTCGATCGTATTCAGCAACCTGCCCATTATCTTCGCCATGGGCGCGGCCATCGGTATGGCCAAGCAGGAGAAGGAAGTCGCAGCACTGTCGGCAGTGATTGCATTCTTCGTCATGCACGCGACCATCGGCGCGATGATTACTGACTTCGGCGCACCTGACCTGTCCGGTGCAACCGCAAGCGTTGTCGGCATCAACTCGCTGCAGATGGGCGTATTCGGCGGTATTCTGGTCGGCCTCGGCGTTGCCGCCCTGCACAATAAGTATTATAAGATTCAGCTGCCGCAGGTACTGTCCTTCTTCAGCGGCACCCGCTTTGTCCCGATCATCTCGGCTGCGGTTTATCTGGTTGTTGGTATCGCGATGTACTACATCTGGCCGGTCATCCAGACCGGTATCAACGCCCTGGGCGGCTTCGTTCTGGCGTCGGGCTACGCAGGCACCTGGCTGTACGGCTTCATCGAGCGTGCGCTCATCCCGTTCGGCCTGCACCATGTATTCTACATCCCGTTCTGGCAGACCGCGCTCGGCGGCACGGCAATGGTCGGCGGCCAGCTGGTCGAGGGTGCACAGAATATCTTCTTTGCCGAACTGGCAACCCCGGGCATCCAGCACTTCTCGGTTGAGGCAACCCGCTTCATGGCGGGTAAGTTCCCGCTCATGATCTTCGGCCTGCCCGGTGCAGCGCTGGCGCTCTACCGCTGCGCAAAGCCGGAAAACCGTAAGGTTGTCGGTGGCTTACTGCTGTCGGCTGCGCTGACCTCCATGCTGACCGGTATCACTGAGCCGCTGGAGTTCACCTTCCTGTTTGTTGCTCCCGCAATGTACGTTGTACACTGTGTCTTCGCAGGCGCATCCTATATGATCATGCATATCCTGAACGTTAGCGTTGGCCTGACTTTCTCGGGCGGCCTGATCGACCTGACCCTGTTCGGTATCCTGCAGGGCAACGAGAAGACCAGCTGGCTGTGGATTCCGGTTGTCGGTGTCGTCTACTTCGTCCTGTACTACTTCGTATTCTCGTTCATGATCAAGAAGTTCAACTATATGACCCCGGGCCGCGACGACAGCGAGATCAAGCTGTACACCCGTAAGGATGTCAACGCACGCAAGGAAGCCGAGGGTCAGAACGGCGGCGACGATGAACTGTCCCGTCAGATCATGCTGGGTCTGGGCGGCAAGGCCAACATCTCGGACGTTGACTGCTGCATCACCCGTCTGCGCTGCACCGTACACGACGCAGCCAAGGTCGATCAGCAGATGCTCAAGGATACCGGCGCATCGGGTGTCATCTGCAAGGGCACCGGCGTGCAGGTTGTCTACGGCCCGCGCGTATCGGTCATCAAGTCCGATCTCGAAGCTTATCTGGCATCGCCTGCAAGCAACCTGGCAGAGTCTGCTCCGGCAGCCCCGGCGGCAGAGGCTGCACCGGCACAGACCGGCGCTGCAACCATCGTCGCATCCCCGCTGACCGGCAACGTCATTCCGCTCGAGCAGATCGAGGACGGCGTATTCTCCGAGAAGATGGTCGGCGAGGGCTTCGCAGTGGAGCCGACCGACAACAAGGTCTACGCACCGGCAGACTGTACGGTCAGCACGGTATTTGGCACCAAGCATGCGGTTGGTCTGGTACTGGACGGCGGCGTCGAGCTGCTCATCCACATGGGCATCGACACCGTACAGCTGGGCGGCGCACCGTTTGAAATCGCCATCAAGGACGGCGATAAGCTCAAGAAGGGCGACCTGATCGGCTCGTTTGACGCACAGGCGATCATCGATGCAGGTTACCGCACGGTCACCCCGGTCATCGTCACCAATTCTGACTCTTATCAGTCCTTCGACCTCATCAAGACCGGTGCGGTTGAGGCTGGCGAGGCAGTTCTGGAAGTAAAGTAACGCCCAAATCATAAGATTTCCCCAATCTTCATTTTTCGAGTCAGGGATGCACGCTGTGTATCCCTGGCTCCTTGTCGTTTTTGAGGCAAAATGAAAGAGGACAGACCAAACGGTCTGTCCTCTCTGTTTTTGGGTTAAAACGAGTCGCAGGGAAAGCGCACTCCGGCGCACCGGCGTGCATCCTCGAGGATCTGTGCGGCTTCCAGACTGTATTCCATGAGCGTGTCGTGGTACGCCCAGTCCTGTTCGTTTAAGATACGGGCAAAGGCCTGAAATTCGGGTACCATGCGGTAGGGCGGGTTGTCCGCCTCGTGTACCTCGCGCTTTCCGTCGTGGTAGTCGATCGTGTACCCGGTCATGCAGCTGACAGGCCCTTCGATGGACAGCACACCGCGCTCACCCTCGATGACCGAGGTCTGACGGGAAGCGCAGTCCTTGGCGCCGACGCACACGGCTTGGAAGGTCGGATAGCGACACAGCGCAATACCGCTTGTGTCAATGTCGCGGGCGATGTTGGCTGCGTACTGTACTGCGGCAGGCTTGCCGAACAGACCGACCAGTGCGTGAATGTTGTATACGTTGATGTCCATGAGCGCACCGCCCGACTGTGCCGGGTCGAAGGCAGGTTGGACAATGCCTTGCAGGAAGGCGTCATAGCGGGAAGAGTATTGACTGTAATTGAGACTGACAATCTTGATGGAGCCGAGCTTGGTAAGGTCACGCCGCATGGCCTGATAAGCGGGCAGGTGATAGAGGGTCATGGCCTCGAGCAGCATGACGCGATTCTGTTTCGCCACGTCGATCAGCGTGCGCAGCTCGTCCACGTTGGAGGTCATGGGCTTTTCGCAGATGACGTGCTTTCCGTGCTCGAGTGCCCGTTTGGCAAAAGAGAAGTGCAGGTGGTTGGGCAGCGCGACATAGATCACGTCGACCTCACTTTGCAGCATCTCGTCGTAGTCGGTCACACACCGGCCGATGTGGTACTGTGCGGCCAGCCGCTCGGCGCGTTCCACGCTGCGCGGTGTGCTCAGAATGGACACGGCCTCGAAGTCCAGTTCGGCCAGATGGGGCAGAAATTCCTGTACAATTTTTCCGGTTCCCAGAATACCCAGGCGTAACATGATACATCACATCCAATTCTTGGTGTATAGCAAAAGTATAGCACATCGCCCGATGTTTGTCAGGACGAAAAAAAGCCGCACGGCGGGTATGCCATGCGGCTGTGTGCGCAGTTATCTATGTATCGCGTCCGTTAAGTAGTTTTCCAGCGTGTCCAGATCGCGCGGACAGGGAAGGTCAGGGGATAACATACCCTTTTTGCACAGACGCTCGAACAGGGAGAGCACGGTGGGCGGGTGCAGATTGGTCTTGTGCAGCGCGTCGTGATCAGAGAATACCACGTCGGGCGCACCGTGCAGCAGTACCTTGCCCTCGTGAAACAGGATGACCTCGTCCGCCCAGGCGTAGGCGTAATCGACATCGTGGGTGGCCATGATGACCGTGATGCCGGCTTCGGTCATCTGCGCGACGATACGGTTGACCATCTGTGTGTGCTTGGGGTCAAGGGCGGCAGAGGGTTCGTCCAGAATGATGATCTCGGGGTGCATGACCAGAATGTCCGCGATGGAGACCAGCTTTTTCTGTCCACCGCTCAGGGCGTGAGTGGGTTTGTCGCGGAACGGCGTGATTTCCAGCGCACCGATGACCGCCTCGACCTCATCTCGGGCCTGCTGTTCGGACACGCCGAGGTTTAAGATGCCGAACGAGATTTCCTGATAGACGCTGGCCGAGAAGAGCTGGTTGTCGGGGTCTTGGAAGACGATGCCGACCTTGCTGCGCAGCGCGAGCAGGCTTTTTTTATTGTAGGCGACCGGCTGGCCGTGGAAGTACAGCGTGCCGCGCTGGGGCTTGCAGATGCCGGTGCAGCACAGGGAAAAGGTGGATTTTCCGCTGCCGTTTGCGCCCATCAGGGCGATTTTCTGCCCGCGGCGGATGTCGACGGACAGACCGGACAGCGCATAGGATGCGCCGTCGTCGTAGGAAAAGAAGAGATCCTGTGCTTTTAAGATGACGTCAGTGTTCATATCAAATATTTACTCCAGATGGCCAGTGCGATGAGTGCGCTGTCAAACAGCACGATGGCCAGAATGACCGATTTTTTGGGCGGATGGTTTTCGGACAGCACGCGGATGGTGTCGTCATAACAGCGGGCTTCCATGGCGGTGTACAGCCGGTTGGAGCGCGTGACCGCGCGCAGCATGAGTGCCGAACCGAGCAGTCCGAAGGATTTGAGCGCGGTTTTGTAGTCCCGATTGCCCAGACGGCAGTGCTGAGAAGTGGTGATGGCCGAGGCCGTGTCCAAGAGCACGAAGATAAAGCGGTAGATGAGCAGCATGAGCTCGAGGAGCAGCTTGGGACAGTGCAGACGGCGCAGGACTTCCAGAATGTCGGTGATGGGCGTGGTGAAGGACAGAAAATACAGACAGGACACCGCGGACAGCGCGGTCAAAATGAGCTGTACGGCATAGAGCAGGGAGGACATGCTGGTGGTCAGATACCAGTTTCCGAGCGGGATGGCAAAGAGATCCATAGGCGTGCGGCTTACATGAAAGAGGATGGCGGCGGTGCTCAGAAAGAGAAATGCCAGCGGGATAGTCAAAAATTTGAGGTAACGCAAAACAGGGACTCCTCCCTTTGCGACGGTCAGAGTCCCTGTAACGGCTAAGACGATTCCCGCCACTGCAATGGAACGACTCACCACGCAGATCAGCAGGGTGAGCACTGCAAAGGCGAATTTTTCTCCGGCATTCTCATATCTAAGCCTCGACTGATAACAAAGCTTATCTATGACGATCATGCGAATTTCCTTTCATAGGAGGGTTATTTTTGCTGTTTCATCCATTTTTTGCGCTCGACCAGACGACCCATCACGAAGGCAATCACGCCCACGCCGATACCGGTCTGAATGCAGAAAAACAGGCTTTCGACCTCACCGGGCAGCTCACGGCCGATGGCAGCTTCCAAGATGGGGGTTGCCCAGGGCTCGTAAGAGGAGTTGACCTGTTCGACAACCTGACTGCCCGCGTCGTCCGAGCCGCCGAACTCTGCATCCTTGAGGACGAAGAGCGGAACCAGTGCGATCAGACAGATGGCCAGAATGATGGCGATGACACTCTTTTTCATATCACTCAGCCTCCCGTAAATATCCGATGGCGCGCAGCTCGGGCGCGGCGTACGATTCCAGACCCATGACGATCAGCACGGTGACCAGACCTTCGATGATGGCGAGGGGAAGCTGGGTCGGTGCGAAGACCAGCAGGAACTTGCCGAATGCGCCGAGGATGGTGGTGTCGGCGTGGTGCGCGAGCGCCAGCTGACCGGCGGTGACGCAGTAGGTGAACAGATCACCGAGGGCTGCGGCTAAAAAGACGCTGACCTTTTTGCTGACATTACACTTTTTGCACAGGGTGTACATGCCGAACGATACGAGCGGGCCTGCAACGGCCATCGAGAAGGTGTTCGCACCCAGTGTCGTCAGACCGCCGTGGGCGAGCAGCAGTGCCTGAAAGAGCAGGACGATCAGACCGAGGATAGAGACCGCAGCGGGGCCGAAGAGGATGGCACCCAGACCGGTGCCGGTCATGTGCGAGCAGCTGCCCGAGACCGAGGGAATCTTCAGCGAAGAAATGACAAAGATGAATGCGCCGGACATGGCCAGCAGCGTGATGAGGTTTCTGCGCTCACGCAGGGTTTTCTGAATGGACAGCAAACCGGCGATCAGGAAGGGGACACACAAAACGCCCCAGCCGATGCAGTAAGCGGCGGGCAGGTAGCCTTCCATGATGTGCATGGCCTGACCGATCGGTGCGATGCCGACCGCGAGGGCAAGTGCGCCGGAAAGCGCAATCGCGCGTTTTTCTGTGCGGGTAAAGTGGGATTTGCTCATTTTTTTTTCTGTTCGCTCCTTTCTGGCTTGGACACGTACCGCGTACGGTACAAAAAAACCTGTCAGATCACTGACAGGCCATCAGGAGAACAAGAGGTTTCATTCGCGCAAGCAAGGTAGAATTGAGCGCTTGTGAGCCAACCTGTTCTTACACATGGCCATCGTTCGTAACCTGTGTAAATCGCATATACAAGGCAGGTCTTCTGACTTGGGCATCACAGATGCATTTCGCCTTCCCAGTTTCCCAGTGACATGATAAAATGCAGCTCTTCCCTTACAGCGGCGGGACCGTGTGAGATTTTCACTCAGCTTTCCTATTCTCCTGCACATGCAGGCACCATTGTATATTCAATTCTACTTCAAAGTATATCCTGCCGGTCAGGGCTTGTCAATAAGTTGGCAAGGGATTGGGAGAGATAAAGTTGAGCGGAGAAAAAAGGGTTTATATAGACAAACCCCGTCCGGAAAAAGACCCGGACGGGGCAGGAGGAAAAAGTCAGTATAGACTTGCGATGATCTCGGCGGCAGCGATGGCGACTTCAAAGGCACGCTTGACGCGGTGGAAGTTTTTGCAGCCGTAGTTGAAGCCGATGACCGGCTGCGCGCCGATCGCGATACCGACCAGAATGGACAGCATGATCTGGTTGACCTTCATGACGATGCCCATGGCGGTCAGCGGAATCTCGGAGCCGTAAACCGAAGCCGCGCCATAGACGGCGAGCAGGTTGTTGAAGAGTGCCATCACGATGGTAATTGCAATCTGGGTGATGAAGCTGCTGACACCCAGACTGAGGACGCTCAGACAGACGCGCTTGTGCAGACGTAGCACCGAGCGGGTCGGAGTGGAAGGTCTTGAAGCGGGGGAGATAGAAGATGGAGACGAGAAAGGAGATAATCTGGCCCAGAATGGTCGCGATGGCTGCACCGCGCACACCCATATCAAAGATAAAGATGAAGATGGGGTCAAATACGGTGTTGATGATGGCACCGAGCAGCATGGAGACCATGGCGAATTTGGGACTGCCGTCCGCACGAATCATGGCGTTGAGTGCGGTCGAGATCATGGTGAAGGGCAGGCCGATGGCGATGGGGAAGACGACGTTTGTTGCACCGTTTCCCAGATATCCGACACCCCAGCCAATAAAAATCTGGTCGACGATGTTGTAGAGTGCGTTTACTACCAGCGAAATGACACAGGGGATGGCGAATTTGACGATCAGCCGACCCACCGGTTCGGTTGCAAACGCACTTTTGTCCTGATTCGAAGCGTGTTCCATTTGTAAAGACTCTCCTTTTTCGTGTGATTGCATATTAAGTAACTGGTTACGTATTTGCTTAAAAAATCAGACTGCGAGCCTACGGAAAGCGCTTGGCCCACAGTCTGGGGTAAAAATATCGATAATCGGGTAATTTTACGAGGATTCCAGGTCGATATTGTTCAAAATCATGCCGATGGTCTGCATCAGCATCTCTTTTTGTTCCTCGGTGAAATTTGCACACAGCTCGGACAGAACCTCGGCGTCGTGCGCGAGAATGACCTCGTGAATACCGGCCGATTGGTCGGTGCAGGTGATTTTTTTGTACCTGCGGTCCTTGCTGCTGGGGACACAGCGGACAAATCCCTTGCTCTCCAATCGCTGCAGCAGTTTGGTCATGGCCGGGTGGGTCACGTGTTCAATGCGCTCCAGATCGATCTGGTGGATCTCGGTTTGTCCCGCGGCTTCCAGACGGCTGATCGCGCCCAATACGCGAAGCTGCACCGATGTCAAACCCATCGAGGAGGCTTTTTCATCCATTTTTTTGCGGAATGCCCGATTGATGATTGCAATTTTCAGGCCGAAAGGCATCATGCCCGACATCACTCCATTTCTCACAAATAAGTAACCTATTACCTAGCATAGGAGCTTTGATATAGTTTGTCAAGCGAGGGACGGTTTTGGGGACAGGGAAAGCACATGGGTTTTTATGGAAACCTGAGTTAGCCATTGACAACTTTCCGCGATGCCGGTATAATAATTTGCGAAACTGTCGCAAATTCGAGATGGGGTGAAATCTTGCCGCGATACAGTACCAGGCAGCGCGAGGCACTGCTCGCCTTTTTGAATGCACACGGCCACGAGCTGCTGTCAGCCAGTCAGATTGCCGACGGTCTGCGCGCGCAGCAGGTCAGCATCAGTGCGGTCTACCGCAATCTGGCCGACCTCGAGCGCGAGGGCAAGGTGCGCAAGCACACGCAGAACGGTTCGCGCACGACACTGTACCAGTATGTCGTCGCCGATTGCTGCCGGGGACGGCTGCATCTGTGCTGCACTGTGTGCGGCCGAACCGTGCATCTGGAAGACCAGCTGGCGCAAAAGATGATGCGCCACTTTGAAGAGTACGCTGGCTTTACCATTATCACGGCGGACACCGTGATTCGCGGTGTTTGCAGCCGGTGCAAGAAAGACTGAACGAACAGGAGGGGACAGCTATGAAAAAGCATAAGAGATTGTTTGCGGCACTGCTGGTTTTGGCAGTGGCCATTGTCATGCTGTCCTCGGCGGTCTACATTGCCGTGCAGGCAGACCATGACTGTACGGGTACGGACTGCCAGATCTGTTATCACATTGCAAGCTGTCAGCAGACGCTCAAGCAGGCGGCATTGACCGGAAGCGCAGCTGCGGCTGCCGCTGCTGTGATCTATGTCCTGTGTGGCGGTCTGCTATGCGCGGCGAGGCTGTTTGCCTCGTGTACACTGGTATCACTCAAGGTAAAACTATCCAATTAAATACGGGAATCTGTGTATAGGGGTAAAGTCTGCTCATTTGGGGTAGGCTTTTGTGGTGCTGCCGTTACCCTTGTATTTTTTATACCCATTTTTCCCGTTTTACCATAATTTTGGAGGTTTTACTGGTATGAAAAAAATCATTGCTGCCGCCACGGCTCTGCTCGTCGCGGCGGGTATGTTCACTGGATGCGGCGCGAGCGAGAAGCCGACCGCACAGGGCGATAAGCTTAAAATTGTCACGACCATTTTCCCCGAGTACGACTGGACGCGCGAGATTCTGGGCGACCAGAGCGAGCGGGCGGAGGTCACCATGCTGCTCGACAACGGTGTCGATCTGCACAGCTACCAGCCCACGGCGGACGATCTCATCAAGATCGCCGAGTGCGATCTGTTTATCTACGTCGGCGGTGAGTCGGACGGCTGGGTCGAGAGCGCACTGGCGAGCACGTCCAACCCGGACCGCGCGGTCATTAACCTCATTGACACGCTGGGCGACAGCGTAAAGCTTGAGGAAGTGGTCGAGGGCATGCAGGAGACCGAGCACGACCACGAGGAAGGCGAAGAGCATGACCATGACGACGATCATGCGCACGATGCGGACGAGGAACACAGCGACGCGGATGACCATGATCACGACCATGAAGCCGAGACCGACGAACACGTCTGGTTGTCGCTGAGAAATGCGCAGGCGGTGTGCCAGAAGATTGCCGAAAAGCTCGGAGAGATCGACCCGGAACACGAGCAGGCTTACACCCAAAATGCACTGGCGTACATCGATCAGCTGGCCGCGCTGGATGCCAAGTATCAGGCAGCCGTGGACGCGGCGAATAACAAGACGCTGGTCTTTGGCGACCGCTTCCCGTTCCGCTACCTGACCGAGGACTATGGACTGGACTATTATGCGGCCTTTGTGGGCTGTTCGGCAGAGACCGAGGCCAGCTTTGAGACCATCCGCTTTCTGGCGGAAAAGACCGATGCGCTGGGACTCAGTCATGTGCTGACCATTGAAAATCCCAACCATAAGATCGCTGAGACCGTTGTCGCCAACACATCCGGCAAAAATCAGCAGGTACTGTCGATGGATTCCATGCAGTCGGTCACGTCCAAGGACGTTGCCGCGGGCGCAACCTACCTGTCCATCATGGAACACAATCTGGATGTGCTGACCCAGGCGTTACAGTAAGGAGAGAACCAAATGCCCCAGCTTACTTGTGAAAATCTGACCGTCGGGTATGACGGCAAAAAGGTGCGGGAGGATGTGTCGTTCGCGGTCGAACGCGGCGACTATCTGTGCATCGTCGGTGAAAACGGCTCCGGCAAAACAACTCTTATGAAGACGCTTCTCGGCTTGCAGTCTCCCATCAGCGGAAAGATTCTCATGGGTGAGGGGCTCAAACCGACCGAGATCGGCTATCTGCCCCAGCAGACCGAGGTGCAGAAGGATTTCCCGGCATCAGTGCGCGAGATCGTGCGCTCGGGCTGCCAGAGCCGGTGCGGCCTGCGGCCATTTTACATCCGGGCAGAAAAGCAGATGGCGCAGGAGGCAATGTGTAAAATGCGCATTGATGATCTGGCCGGACGCTGCTACCGTGAACTGTCCGGTGGTCAGCAGCAGCGCGTCCTGTTGGCACGCGCGCTGTGCGCCACGCAGAAAATGCTGCTGCTCGACGAGCCGGTATCCGGTTTGGACCCGACAGCAACCGCCGAGATGTACCGTCTGATCGAACAGCTCAACCGCGAGGACGGCATCACCATTTTAATGATCTCGCACGATGTCGGCGCGGCGATCAAGGCTGCAAGCCACGTCCTGCACATTGGAGAGACCACTTTTTTCGGTACCAAGGCGCAGTATCTGCATCATATCGCACAGGAGGGAGGAGACAACACCCATGTATGAGATCGTGCAAAAACTCGGCCAGTATTGGCAATATCCCTTTGTCCGTTACGCCCTGATTGCCGGTGTGCTCATCGCACTGTGTTCCTCGCTGCTCGGTGTGATTCTGGTACTTAAGCGCTTTTCTTACATCGGAGATGGCCTGTCACACATCGCGTTTGGCGCAATGGCGGTCGCAGCCGTGATGAACCTGACCAATAACATGCCGCTCGTGCTGATCGTCACCATTCTGTGTGCGGTGCTGCTGCTGCGCGGCGGACAGAATGCCAAAATCAAGGGTGATGCAGCGCTGGCCATGATTTCGGTCGGTTCGCTAGCCATCGGATACCTGATTATGAACCTGTTTTCCACTTCGGCTAATATCTCGGGCGATGTGTGCAGTACGCTGTTCGGCTCGACCTCGATTTTGACCCTGTCGGCGTACGATGTTTGGGCGTGCGTCATCCTGTCCATCGTCGTTGTCGTCGCTTTCATCGTACTGTACCACAAAATCTTTGCCGTGACCTTCGACGAGACCTTTGCCAAGGCGACCGGCATGAAGGTGGAGGCGTACAACCTGTTTCTTGCCGTGCTGACCGCGGTCATCATCGTACTGGCCATGAATCTGGTGGGCTCGCTGCTGATTTCCGCGCTGGTCATCTTCCCGGCGGTGTCGGCAATGCGTGTCTTTCGCAGCTTCAAGGCGGTCATGCTCTGCGCGGCGGTCATCTCGGTCATCTGCGCGGTGCTGGGTATTTTGACGTCCATCCTCGCAGGTACACCGGTCGGCTCGACCATCGTTGCGGTCAATATTGGTATGCTGATCGTCTTTGCCGTGCTGGGCAAGGTCACAGGAGGTGCCCGCGCATGAGAAAGGTGATCTATGTCCTTGCGCTGTGCCTGATGACCGTTTGGCTGAGCGGCTGCGCGGGCGGACAGCAGCCGCCTAAGACCGCAGGGTCGGTGCAGGCGATTTTGGATGCAGCCGAGAAGGACGCGGTATCGGACACCGCGAGCAAGCCCGAGACTGCGACGGATGCGCCGGCATCGGACACGCCTGCACCGTCGTCCACTGCGGACACGACGGGAGATGTCCTGCCCCAGACCGAGCCCAAGCCTGAAAATATCGGCAAGACCGTCGACCTGACCACCATGAGCAGCACCATGGTTTACGCTGAGGTGTTCAGCATGACGCGTTTTCCCGAGGACTATCTGGGCAAGACCATCACGATGCGCGGTCAGTTCACCGTGTACGGCAACACCAAGAGCGGAAAACCATATTTTGCGGTGGTGATTGCCGACGCGACGGCGTGCTGCTCGCAGGGCATCGAGTTTGTACTCGCCGGAGAACACACCTATCCGGACGACTATCCCAAGGAAGGCGAGGAAATCACGGTCACCGGACAGTATCAGTCGTACGAAGAGAGCGGCGGTGTGTATTATTACCTCGCGGATGCCGAGATCGTATCCGAATAAAAATAGTGCAATCGAAAAGCCGAGCCCGTTACAGGACTCGGCTTTTGTGTCGGTGGCCTTATGCGGCTGCATGCAGCCTGCGCAATTTTGCCGCAACTTGCCGCAGAATACCGCATTGAAAAGTTTGCCTGTATGATGTAAGATAAGAATAGCTTGTTTGCGGCACCGAGATGCATTCAATCTGGAAGGATGGCATTTCGAAAGCTGTTTGCACCGGATATGGGAGGACATACCAGCAATGCTTTATAATGAACGTGCGGAGCTGATTTTACAGCAGATTCAGCTGCAATCGACCGTAAAAGTCAATGAGCTCAGCCAGCTGCTTCAGGTATCAGTGGATACGGTACGCCGTGATTTGAAGCTGATGGAGCAGAATGGACTGATTAAATGTGTGCGAGGCGGAGCGTGTTTGCCCGAATCGCTGGCCTCGATCTCCAATTTTACCGGCAGAGAGGTCATCCACAGCGATCTCAAGCGCGAAGCGGCACGCAAGGCCCTTGCGTATATCGAGCCGGAAAGCGTGGTTGCGCTCAATTCGGGTACGACCAACACCATTTTGGCGCAGGAAATGGCGTCCATGAATGAAAAATTCACGGTTGTGACCAACAATCACGCGGCGGTCAATATCTTGATGCAGAATCCAAACATCCGTCTGATTGCGGTGGGCGGAATGATCGACGCGCAGGAACAATCGACCTACGGAACGGTCTGCGAGCAGGAATTTGCGCAGTATTACCCGGATATCGCCTTTTTGTCCATCAATGCAATCAACTATAAGAATGGGTATACCGATTTCCGCCTCAATGAAATCGGCATCATCCAGACGCTTGCACGGGTGGCAAAACAGACCATTGCGGTCATGGATTCGAGCAAACTGGGTAAGTGTTCTAAAAGAAAGGCGCTCGAACCCGATCAGGTGGATATTTTAATCATGGACGATCAGGTTCCGCAGAAGACACGCGAAAAATATGCCCAGAAAGGCATCATCATTCAATAATATTGTCATGTGAAGAGAGCAGTGCAAACCGGAAATTACCCGGTCTGCACTGCTTTTTTTCATGCGTTTTACAAACTCTTTTCGCAGCTGCAAAATGTCGTTTTTTGCGGCAAAGAGGAGCGGAAACTGGAGAATTTTCCAAAAACCGAACCGTGGGACGGGATATGCATGAGCGGTTTGGTCAGATAAAGCGGAGAAATGTGCGCATGATCTGGTGCGGAGAATGGCGGAAAGCGATAGAAAATCCGGTATTTGATGGGAGAAAGACGGCAAGACTGAGTGAGCACTTCTTTTAGGTTTTACATATTGTTTGCTGGAGGCTGCTTGTTTATGCGGCGGTACGGTGGGTATAATCAGCTTGTAAACAGCAAATGCAAGCAGCAAACAGCAAAATAATGCAAAACAAGAAATTAGGAGTGTTATATGGATATGGGTAAGACGATTCAGATGGTCGTGTTTGACTGGGCAGGAACGACAGTGGATTACGGTTCCAGTGCACCGGCAGAGGTTTTCAATCGCGTGTTCCGTGCAGGCGGGATGTGCTTCAGCAAGGAGGAGATCAACCGCCCGATGGGCATGGAGAAGAAGGCGCATATTCGCGAGATGCTTTCCTCCAAGACCGGCACCGAGCAGTGGGAGAAGATTCACGGTCGTGCATGGACGGATGCCGATGTCGAGCATCTGTACCAGACCTTTGAAGGGGAGCTGTTCCAGGTCGTGACCGCGTACAGCACGCCCATTCCGGGTGTAGTAGAGACCGTGATGACGCTGCGTGAACAGGGCATCAAGATCGGTTCGACCACCGGCTACACCTCGCAGATGATGGAACAGGTCATCCCGCGTGCGGCAGAGCTTGGCTATCAGGCCGACTGTGTGGTCACGCCCGACGTGACCGGCGCAAGCCGTCCGACCCCGTTTATGCTGTTCGAGTGCATGCGCCGCTTGAACGTGTACCCGCCGCAGGCTGTAGTTAAGGTAGGTGACACCGTGGTTGACATTCTGGAGGGCAAGAACGCAGGCACTTGGACGGTCGGCATTCTGACAGGTTCCAATCTGCTTGGACTGACTCAGCAGGAATGTGAGGACATGGCAGCGGACGAGCTGGAGCACCGCAAGCAGCAGGCCGCCGAGCGCTACCGCGAAGCGGGTGCAGACTTTGTCATCGACTCCATCCGTGAGCTTCCCGCGGTGATTGCAGAGATCAACCACCGTATGGAGGAGGTACAGGCATGAACCAGTACTATAATCCGGTTCGTACCATCCAGGGCGCGGGCTGTGTCGAGGAGATCGGAGCGCTGCTGCGGTCGCAGGTACCGGAGGGCGCGCAGATTCTGCTGCTGGCCTGGAATGAATCGGTATTTGAGCTTCCGGCATTTGCCGCACTGAACGATACATACAGCGTACATAAGGTATGTTTCAATGAATCTAACCCGACAGTCGAGCAGCTGTTTGACCTGTTCTGCCAGACCCGGGACTGCATCCCCGCGTTTGTGATTGCGGTCGGCGGCGGCAGTATTATGGATGTCGGCAAGGCATTGTGCTGCCTGTACGGCAAGGAGATTGCCGACACCGACGCGCTGCGCCGCATCATTTCCAATAAGGAATACGGCATTCCGGCAGCACGCTGGATTGGCATACCGACCACGGCGGGCACGGGCAGCGAGACGACCTGCTGGGCGACCATCTGGGACCCGACCAAGGATTGCAAGCGTTCGATCGAGAGCCGGGACAATTATGCCTGGGCAGCGCTGGTCGATCCCGACCTCGCAGCGGGTATGCCGATTGGTCTTGCAGTCTCGTCTGCGCTCGATGCCATGGCACACGCTGTCGAGAGCTACTGGGCGCGTGCGACCAACTGCGTATCGCGTGCGCTGGCATTGCAGGCCGTGCGCACCATCATGGGCGCGATGGACGACCTGCTGGACGGTAAGCCACAGGCACATGACGCGATGGCACAGGGCAGCATGCTGGCCGGTCTGGCATTCAGCAACACCAAGACGACTGCCTGCCACTCGATTTCCTATCCGCTGACCATACACTATCACATTCCGCACGGTGCGGCAGTCAGCCTGCTGCTGGCGCCCATGCTCGCGGTCAATGCAGCAAAGATCACCGACCTGTCCGCCCTGCTCGATGCCTTGCAGGTGCGCAGCGCAGACGAACTCGAAGACCGCATCCGCGGCTATCTGGCGCGTGCCGGTCTGCCGGTTGCGCTGGAAGCCTGGGGTGTGCGCTGGGAAGACCTGCACCATCTGGCTGCACTCGGTCTGACACCCGGCCGCGCAGATAACAACCCGGTAGACATCAACCCGGAGATGATTGAAACCATTTTGGAGAAGGTATATTCGACCTACGAGATGAGCAAAGGAGCATAACCATGAATTACAGAAAGATGATGAGCCTGCTGGCAGCTTCCGCCCTGACCCTTTCCGCCCTGACCGGCTGCGGCGCAGCCAATGCAGACAGTTCCGAGACCGCACAGGCATCGGCTGGCGGCGAGGACGGCGTGTTCACGATCGCTTACGCACCCAACGAGTCCACCGCTGAGAGTGGGGACGCACGCAACGGTCTGACAGAGGATCTCAGCGCGGTGCTGGGCTGTGAAGTTGAGGAGATTCAGGCGAGCGACTACAATGCCATCATTGAGGCGCTGCGCACGGGCGGTGCAGATATGGCGTATATGGGCTCGCAGGCACTGGCGCTGGGCGTCGAGCGCACCGATCTGGAACCGATCGTCATGAAGGCCGAGGACGGTGACCCGGAGAAGGCGATTTATCACTCTGTACTGATTGCAAGCAGCTCGAACAATGAAATCAACTCCATTGAGGACATCAAGGGCAAGACCATGGCCTTTGTCGATCCCGATTCCACTTCGGGCAATCTGGTACCTACCGCGGAGATCATCAAGGCCTTCCCGGACGACAACCTCAATTCGGACATGCTGCACACCAACGGTGATTTCTTCGAGGCAGTCAGCTTTTCGGGCTCGCATCAGGCTGGCTTGCAGGCAGTCATCAAGGGCGACGTAGATGTTGTCCCGATCTCCGACCAGATTCTGGCATCTGAGATTGCAAACGGCAATGCAGCCGAGGACGATGTCAAGATCATTTATGAGTCGGGTGCGATTCCGGCCGAGGCTGTAGTTGTAGCCGAGCACGTCGACGAGGCAACCCGCCAGACGCTGACCGACTTCCTGACCAGCTACGACAACGAGCAGTATTTCACCGATGTCATCAAGGTACCGGGCGCACGCTTTGTCGAGTGTGATATGAGCGACTACGAGGATATCATCGAGCTCAACAAGATCATCAACGAATTTTAATTAAGGATATGGGGCGCAGGAGGCAGAACATGGAACCCATTTTGAAGTTTGAACAGGTATCAAAGCACTATCCCAACGGCGTGCATGCCCTCAAAAATGTATCGTTCGAGGTGCACGAGGGAGAATTTATCTCGGTCATCGGGCCGTCCGGCTCGGGAAAATCCACGCTCCTGCGTGCCATCAACCGTCTGATTCCGATCAGCGCCGGAACCGTCAGCCTGGAGGGCGAGGCGGTTTCCGGTCAGCACGGTCGGGGTCTGCGCAGACTGCGCCGCAAGGTAGGCATGATCTTCCAGAATTATAATCTGGTATACAGTTTGTCAGTGCTGCAAAACGTACTGCATGGACGACTGGGCTATATGAGCGGACTCAAGGGCATTTTCGGCATGTACAGCGAGCAGGATAAGCGCGAAGCGCTCGATCTGCTGACCGAGCTGGGCATGGACCAGTTCAGTTATAACCGCGCGTCCGACCTGTCGGGCGGTCAGAAGCAGCGCGTCGGCATTGCCCGCGCCATCATGCAGAATCCGCGTCTGCTGCTGTGCGACGAGCCCATCGCATCGCTGGACCCGTCGAGTGCAAAGACCATCATGGACTTGCTGCGTGACCTGTCGCAGCGGCGCAATATCGCCTGCATTGTCAACCTGCATCAGCTGGACGTGGCGATGAAGTATTCGACCCGCATCATCGGCCTGTGCAAGGGTGAGATCGTTTTTGACGGCCCTCCGGCAGCGCTGGACGAGGCGACGATTGAAAAGATTTACGGCACATCGCGCGAGAATCTGATGATTGGAGGGAAGCTGGATGACGCGAAACATACCGCTGATTGCGCGTGATCTCAAAAAACTGTACACCGGTTTCCTGATTCTGTGTGTTGTGCTGTTTGCGGTCTGCACGGTACTGACCGACTTTAGTCCCATGACGCTGTTTGCCAACAGCGACGCGTTCTGGGAGTTCATCACCGAGGACTTCCTGCCTCCGGCGCTGCCCAAGGCCAGCCGTATTCCGGGCGTGTTTGAGAGTGTACTGGTGACGCTGGCACTTGCCATGTCGGCGACCACGGTTGCAGCCATTCTGGCGTTTGTGGTTTCGCTGTTCGGCAGCGAAAAAGTCTCTCCGTTCCCGCGCTTTGCCAAGATTGTCCGCGGATTTGCCACCTTCCTGCGCAACATTCCCGCACTTGTCTGGGCGTTTATCCTGTTTTCCTCGCTGGGTATCGGCACCGGTGTCGGCTTTGTCGCCCTGTGCATCACAAGCTTTGCATTTATGGTGCGTGCCTTTGTCGAGACCATGGAGGACGTGTCTCAGGACTGCGTCGAGAGCTTGCAGGCAGTCGGCGCGAGCTTCTCACAGCGCGTCGCGCAGGCGATTTTGCCGTCCTGCCTGAGTGGATTTCTGTCCTGGTTCCTGTACTGCGTGGAGGTCAATATCCGTGCATCCACCATTGTCGGCATGGTTGGCGGCGGTGGCGTCGGCCTGACCCTGTTTTCCTACATCAAGAGCTTTCAGTATGACATTGCGCTGAGTATCATTCTGCTTATCGCCGTGATGGTCATTGCGGTCGATCGTGTGACCAGTAAGCTCCGAAAGGAGATTTTGAAATGAGTGCAAACCATAACGAGTGCATTTCGTTTCCGGCATCCAGACAGGGACGGCACAAGATTCCGGTCAAATGCCGTCAGCGCAACCGCTTTATTCCGGCATTCCTGATCGGTGTTGCGGTGCTCTCGGTGCTCAGCCTGATCTATCTGGGTATCGATTGGCCCAAGCTGTTCTCGCGTGTGCCCGATATCGGTGTGGTCTTCTGGCAGCTGGCGCATCTGGACGTGAGCCGGATGGATTTGGTGCTGTCTTCTCTGGTGGAGACCATTTCCATTGCCGTACTGTCCCTGCTGTACAGTCTGCTGCTCGGTATTGTGTTCGGTATGTTGGCTGCGCGCAATGTCTTCCATGTTCCCATGCTGTCCACACTGACCCAGTCCTTTTTCACCTTCCTGCGTGCCGTTCCTACACCCGTATGGGTACTGCTCATGCTGGTATGTCTGGGCATGGGCCCGGAAGCCGGCGTTGCCGGTCTGTGTGTCCATACCACGGCATTTTTCACCAAATCCTTTGCTCAGAGCTTTGAGAGCATCCCGGATGAGACCATCGAAGCGCTGGAAGCCACCGGAACCGGTCGCCTGAGCATCTTTTTCAATGCCGTGCTTCCGGCATCGCTGTCCCAGATTGTAGCCTGGGCGGGCATGCGTCTGGAGACCAACTTTTCCGAGTGTGCCATTTTGGGCATGGTCGGCGCAGGCGGCATCGGCTATGTCATTTCCAACAGCCTGCAAGGGTATGATTATGGCACGGCAGGCATTGCAATTCTGCTGGTATTCCTGGTTGCGTACAGTATCGAGCGGGTGTTTGTACGAATCAAGAAGAAATTTTACTAAGCGTTCCCCGTTCTATCTTTACGATAGATCTCTTCTCTCTGCATGGGGCTGACCTTCGGGTCAGCCTCTTTTTTTATTGCGTCCATAGCATAGGAGGGGAGTACCTCAAAATTTTTATTCTGATTTTTTGACAACAGGTTGCAAAGAAGTACCGGCAAGAAACCAACAGATTTCCAGCATAGACGCAAAAGTTTTTCGAATACAGCTGTTTGCCGTGCCTGTCTGGCAAAATGTATCTTTTACCGTCGTTTTGGTCAAGAAAAAATTGTGAAAATTGTTGCAAATGAAAATTGACAGATGGGGAACAGAGTGCTATAATCTAGATACTGGTTCTGAATTAAGAATATTGTTCGAAATTCAGAACAAACAAGAGACGGACGTGAGAGCGGAATTGACGATTGCCCGTGTGTGCGATTTCGCGTGAAAATGCCCGTGTGTGTAACATTGCAAATGTTTTATATAAGGATGAAATTATTTAATTGATACAGGAGATGAGAGATCCTATGAAGAAAAAGTATGCCGTAATGGACGGTAACACGGCTGCCGCCCATGTGGCC
>OLRK01000547.1_pt1 | contig 42749 bp, 40 predicted proteins | sample 1672911 | NCBI WGS metagenome assembly OLRK01 (sample SAMEA3136736, study PRJEB25190) | human gut metagenome | biome: human gut; feature: human-associated habitat; material: faeces | place: Austria | collected 2013 | reverse complement strand
AGATATTGAGATTTTCGGGCAGTTATTTCAGGCAATTGCAATTATGCTTATAAAAGAGAAAAGGGGTACGGAAGATCTGGTAACCGATCTATCCAAGATTGTCTTTAAAGAAGAAAGCGGACGAGTTTCTAAAAAGATGATTAACCATGCGAGAAGCTGGCTGTATCTATCCCATGTAATCGGTTACTGCAGCAAGAGTATTAATTGTGACCATTTAAGTATTGTAGACAACTGCCGATACTATTACATGGATTTGGGAGTTGCTGCCTATTTCCTGAGAAAGACCGGAGAACCCGATACAACGGTAAAGGGAATCCTGTGCGAAAACTTTGTATATTTGGAACTTTTGAGTCGGCTGAGAAATACAGATAGCATTGCCGGAACAGTACCATGGTTTGCCGTATACCAGCAGACGGGTGGAGAACTGGATTTTTATGTCAGAAGCCTGCTGGATTATAAGAATTACGGATTGGAAGTAAAAGCAGGAAAGAGTACAGGCAATACAGCGGCGGCATTACTGGATGCTGGCTTACTGGATTTTCTGTACTATTTAAAAGGTAATACCTATGGTGGAACTACGGAGGATGGAAAAATCCAGACTGTACCGATCTACCTGGCTGGAAGAATAACGTTTGACAAAGATGCGAAATAAGTAAGGTTTCTAAAACATTAGTTAGAAAATCGAAGAAAAGAATAAGTATTAAAATCAACAGGAAGTATTTGACGAAACAGTCAGGTACTTCCTGTTTTCTTTTGCTGAACTGGAAAGGAGAATTTATGTATACAACAATTTCTACGAAAAATATGAGTCAGGAGGAATGGTTGGACTTACGAAAAACTGGGATTGGAGGTTCTGATGCAGGAGCTGTGTGTGGCTTGAACCCTTATGTTAGTTCCATAGAGGTGTATCTGAATAAAATAGGAGAAACTCCTGAAACAGAAGACAACGAAGCCATGAGACAAGGGAGGGATATGGAAGATTATGTGGCACGAAGATTTTCAGAAAAAACAGGTCTCAAGGTTCGGCGATCTCATCAGCTTTATAGAAGTGAAGAGCATCCATTTATGATTGCTGATGTTGACCGGATGGTTGTGGGCGAGGATGCAGGGCTGGAATGTAAAACCGTCAGTGCCTATGGTGCAGATAAATGGAAGGATGGCCAGATACCGGTTCACTATTTGCTGCAGTGTCTTCATTATATGGCAGTAACAGGTAAAAAGACATGGTACATTGCCGCCGTAATTTTGGGGATAGATTTTCAGTACCGGAAAATAGAATGGGAGGATGAAGTGATTTCTAAATTGATTGAAGTAGAGCAAAGGTTCTGGGAGGAATTTGTATGTTCCGGCCATATGCCAGAGCCAGACGGAACAGAAGCGTGTTCAGAGGTGCTCACAAAGTATTTTAATAAAGCTAAAAAGGGAACCGCAATTCCATTAATTGGATTTGATGAGCGCTTAAACCGCAGAGAATCCATTTTACAACAGATTGAATGTCTGGAAACGGAAAAACGCCAGATTGAGCAGGAGGTAAGATGTTATCTGCAGGAAAACGAAACAGCGTTTAATGAAAATTATCGGGTAAGCTGGTCTAATGTAGAGACAAACCGATTGGATACAAAACAGATGAAAGAAGAGCATCCGGATTTGTATCAGAAATTTTTAAAAAAGACGGTCAGCAGACGGTTACAGATTAAAGCAGCATAATTATCAGAAAGAGGAAAATATATGGCAAAAGAGACAGGTGAAATTCGGCTTCTCAGAGCAGATGAAATAGAGTGCCGGATAGGAATTATGAATGAAAGAGGATTAAGTCTTTTACTATTTAAAGATGCAAGGGTAGATCAGAAAGTTCTAGATGAGACATTTACTCCGATGGGCTGGAAAAGGAGCCATCAGCTGATTAATGGCAGTTTGTTTTGCACAGTAGAAGTCTGGGACGAATCAAAAGGCCAGTGGATAGGGAAACAGGATGTTGGAACAGAAAGTTATTCCGAAAAAGAAAAAGGAGCTGCCTCGGACAGTTTTAAGAGGGCGTGTTTTAACTGGGGAATCGGAAGGGAACTGTATACTGCCCCATTTATATGGATTCCAGCGGATGTGGCCGAGATTCAAAAGAGAGATGAGAGATATGTGACCAGGGAGACGTTTCATGTGGCATTAATCTCTTATAACGTCAATCGTGAAATAGATACTTTGAGAATTGTAAATGGAAAGAAACAGATTGTTTATTCTATGGGAAAGAAGGAAGAGTCCCAGATAGAAGATAGTGCGATTCAAAGAGAACTGCAGAGGACGGGGGTTGCATTGGAAACAGTATTGGCGAGATATGGAGTCAAATCTCTGGAGCAGTTAAGTCCAAAGCAATACCAGGATGCAATGAAGGGGCTTAAACGAAGTAGTTCCAAGGCAGTAGCGTAAGGAGAAAACAGGAATGAATTTGGATAAGAGAAAAAAAGCATACCGAAAAATACTAAGAGAGTACCAGAAGTTTAAGAGAAAATTGATTTATCGTTCAGAAAAGGAAGTATTGTGGGAGTCTTGTAATAAAATCCATTTTTACAGCAGTATTAGAGAATACTTTGAACTGAATGAAAAGATACCGGAGGTTTGTCTGGATTTCATTATGACAGATTCAAGACCGATAGAAACCATGTGGAGATTATACTTAAAAAAGGAATTTTTAGGGTATCAGACCTGGCAGGAGATAGACGAGTTGATCGATGAGATAATTATGACCTGGAATCGTCCTCTGGCAGGATAGTATCAGAAAAGGAGAGACTATGATAGAAAATTTAAAAGATTTTGACGCAGTAAAAGATAGTATTTATGTAAGGCTGATTAACCGGAAAAAGAATGAGGAAAAGCTAAAGCACCTGGCATTTGTCCCTATATTAGACTTGGCAGCAGTATTTTATATTTCAATTAATGAGACTTTTGGTATGCAGATTCGAAGAGAATATGTCATACATTGGGGAACTTCAACGTCAAAGTTAGCGAAACTGGCTTTTGAAAATACAGTCAAACATTATCCGGCATTTTGTATCGGATTAGATAGTTTATTTTCAACAGATGCAGGTAATACAGGCTTATTCATACTTTCTAATAAAAAGAATATAATGGGAGCAGTTGCAATGTTGTACCCCAACCTTTTACATAAAATCGCAGAAAATTGGGGAAAAGACCTTTTGATTTTTCCGTCCAGTGTGCATGAGGTGCTGCTTTGTGCTATAGAAAAAGAGGAAAAATTGGCAGGAATGGGAGAAATCATTCGTAGTGTTAATGCCAGTGAAGTTTCGGAAGAAGAACAGCTGTCAGATTTTCCATATTGTTACAGACGAAAAGAAGAAAAGTTAATTCGTCTGGATGATAATGGGATGGAGATTGATGCATTCTATTTAGAAAATAAATGTGACAGAATTTTTGATAAGAAGGAGCAAATTCATTTATAGAAGGAGAAAAATGTGACAGAAACAGATTACAGATCCATGATCCTTACGGAAAGAATCGGAATGATTACCAGAAGAACCTTTAAAGACAGTAACAAGGCATTTGAACAGGGAGAAGAGACAATCAGGAATCTGGAGCCGGAGATAAGGGAAAAAATAAATCAATATTTAAGCTGTCTTGCAGAAGATGATGCAAAAATTCAGGAAATGGCATACATAGGAGGGTTTCGAGATGGAATACACTTAGTGGCAGAGTTATTAACAATTGCTTTTGAAAATAAGGAACAGAGGTAAGCCTGACAGAGAGTATCAGATGAATTTGGTACTCTCTGTTTTTTTAGCAGCAAGTATTGTATAGCTTAACAGGATTGGATATAATAGGAAACAGGACAGTCTAAAAGGTTAAATAAAAGAGGGTATTAGATTGAAAAAAGGTAGATTTATTCCAAGTGAATTTGAATTGGAACGGGATGTACAAACAGAGCTTCTTAGCTGGAAAGAGAAGCGCCATAATACAGTTTTACAGATAGGGGGGCCGAGACAGGTTGGAAAAACCCATGAAATACGAAAATTTGCATACAGTCAGTATAATCAGGTCATTTATGTAAATTTGGTTCGGGATGAATTTGGCTTTGAAGACTGTATGGCAGAAGCGGATTTTATGCAGAAATACTGTACTCATGCTGGTATTGGGGATTATGTCGATAATAGTGATACCATATTAATTATTGATGAAATTCAGGAAAGACAGACAGTATATAATGCAATCCGAGATCTTCGGGAAAAATTGTCATGCGATATTATCGTAAGCGGAAGCTATTTAGCGAGGACGGTACATTCCAAGGATTTCTTTCTTCCAGCGGGGATCGCTTATATACGAATGCTCCCATTGTCATTCCATGAGTTTTGCAGAGCAATGGGATTGGAAAAGCAATTGTATTTGCTGCATCCGTATGGGAAATCACCTGCAGAAAGCTATGAGAAATTGGAGGCCGCTTATCGGGTATTCCGAAAAATTGGCGGTTATCCGGAAGTGGTAACTACGTATCTCAAGACAGGCAGTGAAGATGAATGTATGGACGTTTTAGAAAATCTGGTAGAAACGTTTACAGCAGAGTCCAGCCGCTTTTTCTCTAATAGTACAGCACTTAGCGCATTCCAGGAAGTATATAGGGCAGTTTTGGTGCAGATGGCAGAAGAAAAAAAGGGAACAGGAAAAAATCTATTGGAAGATATTACAGAGTTTGTAAAGGATTCCGTAAAAGAACCAGTTAGTCGCAATGAAGTAAGAGGGGCAGCATCCTGGCTGTTATATTCAGGGATTATTGGATACTGTGATTTGTATAACAACGGTGATGTGACAGATGTAATCAATAATCGCAGAAGTTACTTTTTGGATACGGGAATTGCAAATTATGTTTCTGGTATGGTAGTTTTGCCTAAGGATGGAGTCGAGGGGCTTCTAACAGAGACATTTGCTTATACTGAATTAAATCGTCTTTATCAGAAGGCGGCCAGTAAAAAGAAGGTCTTAGGAAATAAGCCATGTTTTTCTACCTGTGGAAGTTATGAGCTGGATTTTGTTGTAGTAGATAAAAACTATATTCGCTATGGAATAGAGGTAAAGAGTAGCAGCAACCAGGCAAAATCATTGAAGTTTTATAAAGAAAAAGGTTTTATAGACAAGGCAATTCGGGCAGTCCCATCAAAGGGTGGTTGTGGGGATGCGTATGATACAATTCCAATTTTTTTAATTGGGGAAATTTTAAATATTGACAGGAGGATTTGAGTATGTTTGATTGGGACAGTTTTGAGAAATTGAGTGAAGAAGAGAAAATGGAGAAGTTCAGTCAGCATTTGAATGACCTTAAAAAAAAGAAAGCAGAGTCTTATGGGCCACTGGGAGCATACTTGTTTTTACAGCTTCAACCAGAATGGGAACCGAGATATAATTTTGCGGAGGAAGATCAAAATGAAAACAAGCTGTTTGATCAGGAGCAAATGTGTTTACAAGCAGCACACAAATTCTTGGTAAAAATGAGGGAAACAGCCTGGAATTGCCAGTTTGTAAAAGCGGTAGATGAAGCGATTTCTTATTATGATGAATTGCTACATCGAGTAATAGAGCCATTACTAAAGCAAGGCAGAGGGCAGGAGTATGAGCAGTGGAAAATAGAAATGGAACAAGAACTCTGTGATTTTACGAGAGACTTTCGCGAGATATGTCAACAGGTAATCGAAAACAGTACATGGAAAGATGTGAGACCTAAAAGTGTAGAAGACTACCAAAAATTAGTAAAGATTGAAAGACAGGAAAATGGACAGTGCCGATATACAGGAACCGGTTTAGCTGTCAAGTATATGGAAGAAACGGTAAATGAATGGCTATTTACATTCTTCAATTCAATTAAATCTCAATTTAAGAGATATGTAGAAGTGCTGGCAGAATCTGCTGGTGAATTAACACTTGAAGAAGTCGGTTTGTAAAGAGAAAATAATAATGAAGGAATTGGATTAGGGAATCACAGAGATGTGGTTCCTTTTTCTTACTCCTTTTCACAAAAACAGAAGAAAGAAGGAATTAAGTATGGGAGAACAACGAATACTGGGATATGCCAGAGTAAGCAGTACAGGGCAAAACTTAGATCGGCAGATAATGGAACTGAAAAAGTATGTTCCGGAAGAAAATATTGTAGTTGATAAAGCCAGCGGGAAAAATTTAGACAGGCCAGGTTATCAGGCATTAAAAGGAGCTTTGGGCTTACGAAAAGGGGATGTGCTGGTGATAAAGTCTTTAGACCGATTGAGCCGGAACAAACGGGAGATCAAACAGGAGCTGGAGTGGTTTCGAGAGAAAGGAATTATTTTGAAAATAATTGACTTGCCAACAACTATGATTCAATTACCAGAAGGTCAGGAGTGGATTCGAGACATGGTAAATAACATTGTAATTGAGGTCTTAGCCAGTATAGCAGAAGAAGAACGCAGGACAATCCATCAAAGGCAGAGGGAGGGGATTGCTGCTGCAAGGGAGAAAGGGGTAATATTTGGAAGACCACAGAAAGACTACCCTGAGCAATGGGAATACTATTACGAACAATATCGAAGAGGAATCCTGACACGTAAATTTGTAATGCAGCAGATGGGGATAGGTGTAGATCGGTTTAAGTATCTCGTTAAAAAATACGATAAAAGTAAAAAATAAAGAAGAGGGTAATAAGCTGTAAAAAGTTTATTACCCTCATAATAGGAAAGATTACATTTTTTTACCCTGATTACAGGCTGTTTAAAAAAGAGGGGAACAATGTGTAGATTATTTGACTGATGCATATACTTATTTAGTAGAAAACATTCTGCGTTATCGACAAAGTAGTAAAGAAAACCCAGAAATCAATGCGTTTATGGATAGTTATAATGAACGGTTTACGATAAACGAAAATGTGATTGAACACAAATAGAGAATCCGCTATAATAAAAAGAAAGAGTTCGTGAAAAAGTAAATAGAGAAATTTGATTGTTTTTATTATAACGGCAAGAAGCAAACTTGCGAGGAAGGAGGAAGTACATGATCGATAGAAAGAAAATACAGGCAATAGAACGCTTGCATGGATTATTAGAGTTACAGAGAAAAATAGAAATACAGTTCGGAGATCAGGGATATAATATTTTTATCTTTGGAAGCTACATTACAACTCTTTATGAAGAAGGAAAAAGTGATATTGATATTGCGGTTTATGCAGATGATTTTGAACTATACCTTCAATTGTCAATGTATTTGGAAGAATATTTCAAGGAGAAAGGGATTCCTAGCGATATATTCTACGTGGATTTGAATATAGAAGCCCCAATCTATTGTGCTCCTTTAAATTCTCAGATACAGTTTACGGATTATTATCCACAGAAACTTGTTGATTTTAGACAGAAATGCCAGAGAAGACTGGATGAGATTAAGGAACGGATAGCAGTATGAAGTTTAACGAAGAGATGTTGCAAGCGTTTGATCTGGAGCCTGTAATAGAAAAAGAGCCTGTGAATGTGATGAAGGTCAGAGATATGCTGGCTTTTATGAAGCTCTGTTCAGATCGTATTGTTCAGAAAAGTAGGCATTATTTAGAAACGGTGGATGCAGAAATTCAGATGGACTGTATGGATATTGTTACGGCAAAACTAAATGATTTTACCCAAGTATTCCGTGATTTGATTATCTTTCTGAGAAAACAGGAAGGGACTTATAAAGGCGGAGAATCTCTGAGGTATTGTTTAACCAGCTATAATACATTTGATTTTAACCAGACGGAGAATGAAAAAAATTTCCTCCAGGAATTGGTGCTAAGAAATGAAATCACACATGATTATTTTAACCGTGAGATGCATCAGCAGAAGCTGGTTTGGATTATGACAAATTGCAGTGATGGATCAGTTGATATTTATGAAAATTTATACCAATATTGTGAAAAGTATAAGCTGATGGATTTATATGCGGATAAGGTAAGATAGGTGCAATAAAAGATTTTAGTTAGATAGTGTACAAAATCGATAGAACAGGATGTATTCGTTGATAAAATGTAGATAGAAACTATAGTTATGGGAATGCTTTAGGGGGAAGAAAAGATGAAGAAAACATATTTGGCAGTGACAATGGCAATGCTGCTTTTAGTGGGCTGCGGTTCTCAAGAATCCAATGAGGTACTACAAGAAAAAACTGTAGAATCCGTAACCGTTGAGGAAACCAGTACACAAAGTGAAGAAGAAATGGAACTGCAGAAAGAAAAATATATTGGAGAATGTCAGCCATTTCAATATAAGGAATTTTTCAGATACGAAGAGAAATATAAGGGTACAAAGGTCAGTCTGGTACTTGAGGTTGCACAAGTAATGGAAGATGGCCTCAGATGTTATTCTTATACAGGAGATGCTTTTAGTATCGGAGACGAGTATGTAATTTTTGATGACCGCATAGAAAAAGATATGCGTATTTTAGAGGACGATATCATAACTGTTTGGGGAGAGTACATTGGAAGTGTCGACATGACAAGAGGAATCAATGATGTTACAGAGGATGTACCGGCGGTAAGTGCAAAATATATAGAATTGATGGATGAAAATGGAACAGGCTATATACCCGAAGAATCAACAGGAGTAAATCAGGAAGAAGAACTCCATGAGGAAGTTGTAAAAGAAGATAATATAGAAACAACGAATCCAATGATTGAAGATATCTTTACAAGCGGATTGGAAACGTATTCCTGGCAATCAGAGTCTACGGGATATTATTTAATTCCGTTCTTGGATAGCGGAGAGTATCAGATTTGGTTTACATATGAAAATGATACGATCTGGGCAAATACGGCTTATACGATGGATGTTAGCGAGATAGAAAACACGCCATCTGGAGGAATTATATGTCGCGGAGAAATATATGAAGCAGCAAAAGAAAATCCACCATGCGTTGGAGTTGCAGAAGTTACATGGCATTCGAAAGAGTCAATAGATTTTTGTAGTGTAAAATTAGTTGATGGGCATCAATTCTCAGATACAAGTATGGTTGCAGACGACTATTCTTATTATGGAAAGACAGGACAGGATCTTGGTCAAGGTAATGGGATAAATGGAGTGGAAACACAAGGAATGTATGTGGCAGGCTGTAAAGAGGCGGTCACCTTGAGAAAAGCCCCGTCAACAAAAGCAGAAAAACTTGCCGAGATTCCGCTTTATTCTCAGGTATCATACATAGGTCTTGCAGAAAATGGATTTGCAGAAATTATTTATGATGGAAAACAGGGATATGTATTATCACAGTATTTGGATGAATATGAGCCACAGGTAGCTACAGGCATTGTGTATGAGGTTGTGAACTGCAATGAAAGTATTACTTTGTGGTCAAGCGCATCTACTGAAGCAGATGAGATATGTCAGATTCCGTTAGGGGATGTTGTAGAATATATTGAGTCAGCAGATAATGGTTTCTTTTTAGTTTCTTATGGATGGCGTAAAGGATTTGTTTTGTCCAGCTATTTAAGTAAGCTGTAGGCTGTTCAATTCAAAGTGGCACTTGAAAAACTAATACCTTGATATTACATCTGGAGGTGCCTTATGAAACAGAACTTAATAATTTATCATGGCTCCTAGCAAATCGTTGAGGTGCCGAGGTTAGGCATTGAGAAGAAATACAATGATTATGGACAGGGCTTTTACTGCACCGAAAATAATGAAAAGAGCTTGTTTGCGAACTGTTTGCGTTAAAAGAATCGGTATGTGCAACCCTCCTTTTTACGTGATATTTTGGGCGTCCAGCTATTCAAATCTGGTTGTCGCCTCTGAAGGAATCACAGAAATGTGGTTCCTTTTTTCGTATAAAAAGCTTTTAAAATAAAGGAATTTTAGCCATTTTAGTAATTATTACTAGAATTAACCGAAGTTCCTTTTTTAGTGGAAAAAGCTGTTTTGGAACAGATTGGTACACTATAAATCGAAAGATAGTGTACCAGAAATTTTCTGGGCTATCCTGATACTACCTTTTCCATAAATAATTCTGGTAAAGATCTAAAACATATGATGGAGATACTTGGTGCAAGCGGAGAAGCTTTCAAATTACAATCTCTCGTGTAAAAAAACGAATATGGACATGATTGTTGTAGGGATGCACCTGATTGTGGAGTTAAGGCTGCAGATGTGCTATAATAAAACCGCTGCAGGAGAATATAAAAGAGAATAAAGGAGGACATGGAATGATAGTGATGCTTTGTGTCGATGACAAATATGGAATGATGTTTAACTGCCGCCGTCAATCTCAGGACAGAGTGCTGCGGGAGCGGATACAGAAGCTGACCGGTGGAAAGCCCCTGTGGATGAATGCATACAGCAAGAAGCAGTTTGAGGACAGCTCCAATATTTGTGTGTCGGAGGAATATCTGGAGCATGCAGCGGCAGGAGAGTATTGTTTTGTGGAGGATCAGGATATTACTCCTTATGCAGCATGCATTGAAAAGATAATACTTTTCCGGTGGAACAGAACATATCCTGCAGATGTTTATTTTAATTTTGAACTGCTGTCTTCCGGATGGATATTGAAAGAAACAGAAGAGTTTGAGGGCTCTTCTCACGAAAAAATTACTGAAGAGGTTTATACACGATGAGAAATGCAATGAAAAAGAAGCTCCTTTCCCTGTTGTTTGTTTTGATGCTGTTTTTGTGCAGCTGCGGCTTCGGATCCGATTCTCTGGCCGGCTCTCGTCCTGACAGTCCGGTTTCTGGAGGAGGGTCATCGAATGGTGAATTTTCCTATGATCAGGTACCGGAATATGACGGACAGCCCTATGCTGTGATCAATAACAATGTGCCGTATTTTAAGGAGTCTGATTTTTCAGAAGAGTCTTTTGAACAATACAGTGAGCTGGATGAGCTGGGACGATGCGGAACAGCGTTTGCCAATGTAGGCATAGATTTGATGCCCACGGAAGGCAGAGGGAATATCGGACAGGTAAAGCCCAGCGGCTGGCAAAGTGTGAAATATGATTTTGTAGATGGAAAGTATTTGTATAACCGCTGCCATTTGATTGGATTTCAGCTGACTGCGGAAAATGCAAATAAGAAAAATCTGATTACTGGAACGCGGTTTATGAATGTGGATGGAATGCTGCCATTTGAAAATATGACAGCAGATTATGTGAAGGAAACGAAGAATCATGTTTTGTACCGGGTAACGCCTGTTTTTGAAGGGGATAATCTGGTTGCGTCAGGTGTTTTAATGGAGGCCCAGTCCGTTGAGGATCAGGGGGAAGCGATTCAGTTTAATGTTTTTGTATACAATGTTCAGCCAGGAGTAGCAATTGATTATGCGACTGGAAACAGCACATTGGCAGGGAACAGCGGAACAACAGAGGAGTCTTCCATTCAGGAGTATGTGCTGAATAAAAAATCAAAAAAATTTCATAATCCGGATTGCGCCAGTGTAAGCACGATTGAAAAAGGCAACAAAGAAAGCTATAAGGGCGCCAGGGAGGAATTGATAAAATCCGGATATGAGCCCTGTGGCCGGTGTAAGCCGTGAAATGCAGCAATATGAGAAGAAGATAGAAATTGGCCGATATGACAATGTTCGGTTTTGAAAGAATCTATATTTGGTGATGAAAAAGTCCTTGATTTCAAGGGCTTTTTTTCTGTCATAGAAAGTTTTTTTCTCAGATGATTCTCCGCCTCCAGGCTCGTCTTTTCTGTTTCAGGAAGTGTTAATATATGAATTGCTGAAAATATTCTATAAGAATGAATATTGTCAATAAGAATATATTGACATATAATAGAAGTTAGAATCGGTAAATGCATGAGAATGAAACAGAGGCATTTGCATGACACATTTTGTCATGGTAAAAAGGTAAAATAAAGGGGAAAGGCGGGGATTGTGATGGGAACTATGAGAAATAAACAGGATTATGCAACGATAATCAGCGATATTGCAGACGATTTTCTGGGATATGTAGGAATGGAATGTCCGGAGGTCAGTCCTGTTTGTGTTGAGCGTGTGGAGGAAACGGTAAAGGGACTTCTGGACTTTGAGAAGCCGCGGGTTATGGTATATGGAGTTTATAACAGCGGAAAGAGTACGCTGATCAATGCGCTGATGAAGGAAGAGGTTGCGGAAATGGCGGATCGGCCTATGACGGATCAGATTTCTTTATTTGACCACGGAGACTATTTGCTGGTGGATTCACCGGGAATTGACGCACCGATTGCGCATGAGAAAATTACAGATGAGTTTCTGAATAAATGTCACATTATTCTGTTTGTTATCAGCTCAAAGGGCGGCTTTGAAGGAAAATATAATTATGAAAAAATGGCAGATCTGATTAATCGGGATATTCCTTTTATTATCGTTTTAAATGAGAGAGGATGCCTGATAAAGCAGGAGTGGAGCGCAGCGGAGAAGGCGTTAAAGAAGGCAGAGTACGGACAGGAATTAAGAAGCATTCAGTACAAGATTATTGAAAATCTTCGCAAGGTTACAGGGGATAAAAATATTACGGACAGATATGAAAGCTACGTTTTAAATGCCAGAAAGGCGCTCCTGGGAATTCAGAAGAATAATGAGAAACTTTATGACAGCAGCAATATTAAAACCTTGGACAAGCGGATTATTCAGCTGATACAAAGCGGTTCAGCCGCCAAGGTGATGAAGCAGCCAATTTCCAATCTGAAAGAGTGCTTTGACTATATCGAACAGTATATTGCGCAGGAAATGCAGGCGGGAAGCTCGGAAAATTTTGCGGATAAGGTGGAGATTCTTCGGAAAAAGGGAGAAAATCTGAAGGATGAAATGAGAATCCTGATTCAACAGACAACCCAGGGCCATGCAGATGAGCTGGCGCAGCTGTATGCAGCAGGCAATGCAGAGATGGCAGAAGGAATAGAATATACCATTTTACAGGAGGTCGAGGATAAGTACGGATATAAACTGGCCGATGTTCTTACTTATATCAGAAAAAGCTTCCAGGAAATTGAGGGAGTTATGGGCGTGGTAAATCTGGAAAATGAGATATTTTATACGCCCAGGGCAAAGAATTATTCTGCAAGAAATATAGAGCGGAAGGACGCTCTCTATGAGGACGAGGTGCCGGTTCAGGAAGAAAGAAAAAAGGGTTTTTTCCTTTTGGAGATGCTTAAGTCAAACAAAAAGCGGGAAAGAGAGAAGCTGGAGCGGTTAGAGCGGGAAGCAGCTCTGATCAATATGCGGAATCAGAACAGGCTGAATGAAGAGCTGCGGATTCGTCAGGAGGCGCGGCAGGCGGCAGTATCTGATATGATTGAGCTCCAAAATGCTTTGATTGTGAGTGTAAATACGAACATTGACGAAAAATTTGGGGAGATTATGTCTTATATACAGGAGATAGACTGTCAGAATCAGGAGCTGCTTCAGGAAGGAAAAAGAAAATTACAGGAGCTTACTGAAATACGGAGACGGCTGGCAGCAGTGGAAAATGACCTGGTGTAGAAGGACGAGCAGGCGGTATCGGAGGAAGGTATGGATTATTTAAGAGATCTGGATTTTGATGTAATCAGGTATTATTGCGGACAGGAAGCCAGCTTCCGGCTTCAGGGAGCGATTCGGAATTTATCGGATGTTTCCATAAAAATTGTGAATACCGGAATGGTAAGCTCTGGAAAAAGCAGCTTATATAATATTTTAACGGGAAATACGGAGCAGGAGCGGTTTCCTACAGGGGCGGCCCGGACAACAACAAGGGCAGATTCCTGCACTTATAAAAATATGGTGTTTGTGGATACGCCGGGAATTGATGTACGGGATCAGGATGATGAAATTGCGTTTGAGACGATTATGGAATCGGACATTGTTCTTATGGTACATAACATAAAGACCGGTCCGCTGACAAGAACAGAGAGCGACTGGCTGGAAAGAATTGCTTCTGGAATGACTGGACCGGAAATGCGGAAAATGCGTCTGATATTTGTCTGCACATGGAAGGATACCAGAGAAAAAGAAGAAGGTTATGAAGCCATTGTAGAAGAAGTGAAACGGATGGTTTATGAGATTGTGGGGACAGAGATTCCGTTTTTTGAGGTGTCTGTGAAAAAGTATTTGAATGGAGTTATGAAAAATAAACCGGTGCTTTGTGAAAAGAGCGGAATTCCGGAACTGGGAAGCGCGCTGGAAGCGTTTGCTGCTATCTATGCCAATGCGAAAAATTATTATGCGTGGGAAACCTTCCGGCAGACGGCAGAGGAAACGATATTGCTTTTAGATAAAGCAAAGGAAGGGCGGGAGGAATGGATTCGAAAACAGGAAAATCGGGTGAAAATGAATTTCCAGTCCCGTTATCGAAGCTGGGATCATGTTTTCAGCTATTTCAAGAGTAAGCGGGAAGCGCTGGATGAGATGAAAAGAGAATAAGGTATAGGGATTTTGTATTGGATGCGTATATTCAGAGAGTAGGAGAACGGAAAGATATGGCAGTTATTTTTGCAGTAGTTGGAGGAGGGGCAGTCCTGGGAATTGCGACGGCAGACAGCGGAAGCTATTCTGACCACAGCGATTACAGTAATTACAGTAATTACGATAATTACAGCGATTATTCTGATGCAGCAGAACGGGAAAGACGGAGACGGGAAGCCAGAAAGCAGGAAATCCGGCAGGAGGCTGAGAATGTAAATCAGTATAAAATCATGCAGGTCAACAATTATTTACAGGATCAGGAGCTGATTGAGGAGGATGGGGAAACCGTTTCTCTGTCTGCGGTAGAGAAAGACGGGACGAAGCAAATTAAGAAGGAGGAGAAGGCGCAGCTGAAGAAAGGAAACAGCGGCATAAAAAAAGAGATAAAGGAAATAGATTCTGTTATTCAAGCGATTGATCAGATACTGAAGGAGAAGGATTCATGAGTAGGATGGATATTATTAATGAATTTGTAGATACCATGCTGGAACAGCAAAGCCAGTTTGAAAATATTCAGAGCAGCATTACCCGGTGTGAAAATGAAGTGGATCAGGTGATTTCCGACCTGGAGAATACAGAGCGCAGGCTGGTGGATTCTTCCAGAGCTAAAATGGGCGATAACCGGGACAGTGATATTACAAATATATTTGATGTTTCCTCAGAAAGCCTGGTTCATACTATCACAGAGGTCAACCAGAAGATCCGCGAAGCAGTAAAAGGAATGGAATTTATTCAGGATTTTGAAAAGCATTTCACAGTAGCTGTTTTCGGAAAGGTGAAGGCAGGAAAAAGCTATATTGGCAATTTTGTTATGGGAAACGGAATCAAGAAGCTGGGACTTCCAAGCTCGTATGATAAATTGCCGCCGATAACGGTTCACGTATACGATCGGGGCAAGGTATCTACACAGGACAAGCTGGAGGAGCAGCCGGATGATGGAGATTTTGCAACAGGAATGAAAGAAACCACAAGTACAATTCAGTGGTTTGATTTAGGCGGACTGTCCTGGTTTGATACTCCTGGAATTGGAAGCGTTACCTGGGAAAATGAAATGCTGGCAAAAGAGTATGTGAAGAATGCAGATCTTGTGATTTTTGCATGTAATTCAGATGCAGCAGGAACCCGGCAGGAGTTTTCTGAAATGCGTCAGCTTTATGATATGGGAAAGCCGATTCTGCTTTTGCTTACCCAGTCAGACACCTATGAATATGATGTGGATGATGAGGGCGAGGAAATCAGCGTTCTTGTTCCAAAAAGTGAAAAGGACCGGATGGATACGGAAGCCTATATGATACAGACCCTTCAGGAGCAGGGTATGTCTGAGATTCTGAAATACGATATTCTGACAGTGTCGGCAAAGCTGGGCATGGAGGCGCTGGCAGCTGGCGATGAGGTTCTTTTCAGCCAGAGTAATATGGACAGGTTTCTGGAGAAGTTGATTGCAATTACCAGGAATGATGCAGCGGCAATGAAAAAGGCTACACCTGGAAAACGGTTAAATGAGATGATCGACAGTATTATTCAGGATTTGGAAGAGATGGCCCGGCAGATTACAGAGGTATGCCGTTCAGCAGAGGAAAGCCAGATGGATCTGGAAAACCGCAAGGACATTATTCTGGAGCAGATAAAGTCTCAGGTGTACTATGAGGTTCTGAAAATTGTTCAGAAATTTAAAACAAAGGTAGAGCAAGATCATGTTTCTGTCAGCGAGGAGGAGATGTCGGAGGAGATCGATGCAGTGATTGCTTCCTGTATTCAGAAGGTGTGTATGGATGAGGCGCTGAAAACCACAGAAAATATTCAGCGTCTGGAGATTAATCTGTCCGGAATCGGTGAGATGAAGATGAAGCAGGATAAAATTGCATACGAGCATGTGCGGGTTGAGCAGGTTCAGCGGGATCCGAGAGGAGTTCGTGAACATATAGGCGCCTTTTTTGGCAAAACATATTATACCTCAAGAAGCAGAACAGAAACCCGCTATTCCACCTTTGATATTGGCGTCAATGATTCGGATATTGCTCAGAATATTATGTTTAAGCTGGAGGATATCTTCCGGGATGTGATTACCTCTTATATTGAGAGTATTGTAGATGGTTATTACAGGCCCATACAGGAGCTGCAGACAGAAAGCGTGCGGGAAATCCAGAAGGCAGTTCAGCGTCTGGACGGTCTGAAGATGTTATGATTACGCTGATTTTAAAGGGAACGGACGGCTGCAATCTAAACTGCGCATACTGCTCTCTTGGGGAAAAAACAAGCCATCATGTAATATCAGAGGAAATGCTTTTCGAGAGTCTGCGCTATGTGTGCCGCATGGCGCAGCGGAGGGGAGAACCCAGGATTACAGTTATTTTGCATGGTGGAGAGCCGACTCTGGTTCCTGCAGAGGAATACAGAAATGCTTTTACAACCATACAGAGAGAATTTCCGGACATATCTGTAACTATTTCCGTACAGACCAATGCCTTTCATATTTCTTCGGAGATGTTTCAGTTTTTCAGGGATTTTCATGCAGCGGCAGGGGTTTCTATTGACGGTTCTCAGAAAATCCATGACGGGGAAAGAAAAAGCTGCTCAGGAAAGAATACCTTCTCCCAGGTTTGGGACAATATCGGGCAGCTGCAGGAGCAGGGAAATTCCGTTTCCTGTCTGATGGTTTTGACAGGGGCGGCGCTGAGGGAACCTCTGGATTATCTGCATGATTTTGCAGACCGTCATCTGCATCTGAAAATCAATCCGCTGCTGCAGTATGGGGAGGCCGTGAAAAATCCGCAGCTGTTTTTAAAGCCAGGGGAGTATGCAGAATATCTGATTCGGGTTTATGAGTACATTCTTGCAGAGCGGATTGAGCTGACTGTTTCTCCTCTCGATAAGATTCTGCAGGCTGTTTTGACAGAAAAACAGATAAGGGAATGTACCTTTGATGCCCAGTGCAGCAGAAGCTTTCTCTGCATTGACTGGAAAGGGGATATTTATCCCTGCGGAAAGTTTTCGGATATTCATGCCTTTTGTCTGGGCAATGTAAAGGATAGGGACACGGAGCTTTTGCAGGCACCGCAGCTTAAACGGCTGCTGGAGCGGCGGTGCAGTGCTTTGCCAGAGGCCTGCAGAACCTGTTCTTTTTTGGAAATCTGCCATGCAGGCTGCAGCGCAGAGGCAGTGATTGAAGGAGCCTTTGACCAGCCTACAGCCCTTTGCAGCGATTATCAGAGGCTGTTTCGCTATTTTCAGGGGGATGGGCTCAGGTATTTCAAAAAACACCTGTTGGAAAGAAAACGAGAGCTGTTGGGGATGTAAAAATGATGTATGATATTCTTCTTTTAAATGTTTACCGGGATACCAGCGGTTATTCCGAATGTTTTCATGACTGTATTGGACAGTATTTGCTGGCGGCTTATCTGAGGAAGCATGATTTTGTGGCGCAGGTATATGCAGGGACGGCAGAGGACTGTAAAAAGGTTATTGAAAAGGAGGTAGGCGGCGGCCATGTCCGGATTGTGGGATTTTATGCGGCAGCAGACAATATTCGCGTGGTATCCCATGCAGTAAAGTGGGTGAAGGAGAATTTTGACGCAGTTACCATTGTCGGAGGTCCGCAGGCAGTTGCGCTAAAGCCGCAGTTTTTCCTGGAAACTTCCAACGATTTTGCGATTGTGGGAGAGGGAGAGATCCCGATGCTTCATCTGATTTCCTACCTGGTAGATGGAATTGGAACCAGAGAGCAGCTTCCGTCGGTGAAGTACATTGATAAAGAAAAAAATGCTCTGGTCTGGAATCGGTGCGATCAGGCGGTGATTGCAGATTTGGACACGATTCCATTTCCCCACGTGGAGGACAGTCTCACAAGGCGGCTCCGCAGTGGAAAAATGGCAGGGATTCTTACAGGAAGAGGCTGCCCCAATCACTGTACTTTTTGTTATGAAGGTGCGAATGCAAAAAATGTCCGGTTCCGAAGCATTCCCAATGTTATGGAAGAAATTGATTATATCAGAGAGCATAATCCGGGAATCGAATATCTGAATGTTTACGACGATACCTTTACCCTGCAGCCGGGGCGGGTGTTGGAATTTTGCAGAGAAATGAAGGCCAGAGGGCTGAAATGGTTTTGCGAGGGCTATGTGTCCTTTGTGATTCAGCATCCGGAAATACTGCAGGAAATGGTTGATTCGGGGCTGACCTGTATTCAGTTTGGGATTGAAAGCGGTTCGAATCAGGTTCTGGCCGCTTACAACAAGCGGACAACGAGGGAGATGATTCTTCAGTGCATTCAAATCTGCAAGGAAAGCGGGATACACGGAATTACAGGGAATTTTATTATTGGAGGAGCCAGAGAAACGGCAGAGACTCTGGAGGAGAGCAGGAAGCTGGCAGCAGATATGCTGAGGGAGGCAAGGGGAATTCTGGAGCTGTATACAGTATATTTTGCGCCTTATCCCAACACACGGATGAGCAGCAGTCCGCAGGAATTTGGAAATGAAGCGGTTCGTGATCTGGAAAGAAGTAATGCCCAGTATATGCGGGTATTTAAGCAAACGATGAATGATACTTCCCGGCTGCTTTTGTCCCGGCGGCACGCGGTAAAAACAATTCGAAGCATTGAAGATTATGTGGACAGGCTTGCAAATAAGCCGAGAAATTATGAGGTTTCACTGGGAAGAATTAATTTTCAGTATCAGAATTTTGAAAAGAAGCTGCAGCAAATCAAGGAGATGGATGAGGTGGAACGCAGCAGACAGTATGGGAGTGCAGGCGCTTCCTGCCTTTTGGCAGGAGCGGCAGCGGCTCCCTTAGCGCCGATGACGGCAATGGGAACGGCTATGGTGTTTGGAACAGCCTCGACAGGGACGGCAATTTCTTCTTTGTCGGGAATAGCAGCTGTGAAGGCTTCCCTTGCGTGGCTTGGAGGAGGCGCTGTAGCGACAGGCGGGGCAGGCATTGCAGGGGGAGCAGCAGTGTTGGCAGCAGCAGGGCCGGTCGGATTTATCCTTGGTGTGGCGGGAGCTTCTGTAGGAAACCTGATAAAGTCTGCAATTTCCAATCAGGAAATCGCGGAAAAGGCAGAGGCTGCTTCCAGAACCATTATCAGGGAAACAGAACGGATTAAGGAGGTAGATCTTCAGGTGCTGTCCTGGAACAGAGAAACCATTCATCTGTCCAATGAACTGATGAAAAAGCTGACAATAATCCGAAGGAAACGAGACTATAACCTGTACAGCAAAGCAGAGAAGGAGGAACTGGCCATGGTTATGAACATGACCGAGGTTCTTTCGAAAAAACTGGGAGAAAAAATAAGATGAGTAATGTAAGGCTGCAGGCAGTGGATCGCAGAGCAGAGTGGAATCGGGATCAATGCGATGCGTATGACTATTTTATTGCTGTTTTTTCCGGGGTGGCAGCAGGGCTGGTGGACGTTTTTTTTGTGGGCAGTCCGGGCCGAAGCCGTCTTGGAGATGCAGCAGATTTAGCAACGGATGAGGTGGTAAAACGGTTTGCCAGAATGGCAGGCTGGAATCCCACTGCGGGAAATGAAAATAATGTTGGATCGGCGATTGGATTTTTTGAGAGAAACTATAAAGTAAACTATGAGCATACCAGCACGAAAGCGGTAGGCGGCAGCTTTTCCATGTCAACAAAGAATCATCATTACAAATCTCTGGCTCATTCCCCGGATATTATAGGACTGTTTTTTTCTATTGTGGATCAGTTTACCAATAAGGCAACCTATCTGAGCAATGGAAAGCTGATTCGGGTGGATACATCGGGAAGTAATTTTGAATTGCAGGGAAGCAATTTTATATCAAAGCTGTTCTGCGGCTTCTGCAACTGGATTGGACATGTGATGTCTGATATTGCAGGAAGCTCAGGAAGCCGTGGAAAGGGACTGACAGGGCGTGGAACCGGTCTTCCGATTCCGTTTTCTGAGCTGTTTTTGCTTTGTAATTTCGGAAGCTTTCAGGTTGGGAAGGATCGGCAGACTCTGGCTGTTATTATGACAAGGGCATTTCAGGAAGGGTACGATGCCCGGTTTGGCGCAGCCATGTCGATTCCTGTTTTGATAGAAGAGCTGATGATTCGTGTTCTTTGGGCAATTAAAAAACATTATTATGCAAAAAAGGACTGGAGTGAATGTATTCCTACAAAAGAGCACGGGGATTTACGCATTATGCTGATTGTGGGAAACGGCGCTTTATGTTTGATTGACGGGGCTGATGCAGCCATCCGTTCAAGGGGCAATGCGCTGGTATTTGTACTGCATATGAATCTGGTTGCGTGGGCCAGATTTGTACTTCTGGTATTTAGGGAGCTGAGTATCCGTTATGGTTCTTCCATTGATGAGGCAGTAATGGGATTTTTGGCGCAGGTTGGCTTTGCGGATCAATATGCGCTGAAGCAATATTATCAGAGAATGAGCGCTCTGAATCAGAAAATGGATGAACAGCTGCGGCTTTTTGCAGCCGGTGTTGAGGCTGAATATCAATCATTTACAGAGGGAGTCGGTTATGTGATGGGAGACCGGAACCATACGTCGGCAGAACGTCTGAAAAAGAGTACAGAGCTGGCGGCCCGGTATCATGTGGCGCCGGGCCGGATTATGCACAATACGGCAGAGATGGATGCGTGGTTTAAGGGGAAATAAGAATCAGAAGGCTTCTTTTTGAATCAGGTGTACATCTTTTTGACCATTCATCCATAGATTCAGTCCCATGTCTCCAAAAATCTCAGCAGTAACTCGATAAGTACCATCGGGTTGGAGGACTGCCTGGGCCGTAGGAAGGCGATCGAGAATTACATTGATGTCTGAACCAGAGTAAATAAAGCAGACCTTATGAAGCTTTCCGCCATACATAAACGGAATGCGTTTTCGGAATTCGCCTTCCTCAAAGCGATCCTTGTAAGGGATATGAAAGGTCTCCTTCAGAATACGGTAGCTTTTGATTCGATCAATCCGATAGATAGTGGGATAACCGGGATACTGCTTATCAGTATCGCCAATGTAGGCAATCAGATAAAAATAATATTCGGATTCCATAATTCCAACGGGTTTGATAATTGCTGAGGAAGTGTCCCCGTTTGCTTTTTGATATTCCATCTGGATTTTATTATGGGAGTAAATGGCGGAAGCCAGTTCCCAGACAGAATGGATCAGAGGACGGCCGTGCCGGGGTTCCACATAGTGAAACGTCTCATTGCGCACCAGCTCAGTCATTTTTTTTCGCTCCTGATCAGGAAGGCAGGCATCTGTCAGCTTGCTGATTAGCTGTGCCATTTCCTGTTTGTTTAAGGAGCGGCTTTCCAGAAGAATTTTTGAAATTGTGAAAAGCTCTGCGCTGGACATGGTTGCACTTCTGGAGTGGGTCATGCGGAAGCCCTTGGCTTTTCTGTCATATTTGATTTCGACAGGTTCTCCGTGGCTGATGGTGCGGTTAGAGCAAAAATTCCGGATAGAATCGATATCCCGCTGAATTGAGCGGGGATTGACACTGTATTCTCTGGCAAGCTCTTCTTTGTGAATCACCTCTCCAGACAGCAGACGGCTGTAGATTTCCAGAATACGGTCTGGTTTTGGTGTAAAAGCATCTTCTCTATCCATTTGGTTCCCTCCCTTTTTCTACGAGTGCAGCTATTCAGAATAGAAGGCTGCCCTGAATAGTTATATTTTAGCATAGTCAGAAACAAATGGGAAAAGATTTATTTTTATTTTCAGAAAGACATTTTATGTCATGGAAAAATGGTAAGATGGTATCAGAGGGCAATCATACAGGAGCCGCAGTCTTTGGAAGAACTGCGGCAGCAGAGCTTCTTTTCCAGGGGGATTCTCAGAGACGGTCAACAACGTCAACAAGGGCCTGGATGAGGCGGGTATATTTTTCGTACTGCTGTCCGCCGTATTTCTTGGCTTCGGACAGAGACTGGAGGAGAATAGGATCGTTTTTAGGCAGCTCGTCACGCAACAGGTAATCTGCGCTGACAGAAAAGGCCTGACAGATAGAAACAAAGGTTTCAAGTGACATTACCTTGATGCCTCGTTCAATATTGCTGTAAAAAGAAGGGGAAATGCCGCACTGTTCTGCAGCGGCCTCCTGGGTAAGTCCTAACTCCTCCCGACATTTTCTAATTCGTTTTCCAATTTCGTAATAATCTAGCTTATTCAATGAAAGTTCTCCTGTTAAGTAATTCAAGTTTATTTTACCGATGTGGCGAAGAAAAGATAATGAACTATAGGGATTATTATTATCTATAAGAATTGTGCAGAAAAATATCCTGGTTTCAAAGAATGAAGAAGAAAATTTTAATTGTAAATGGGGAGATGATTATTAAAATTTATTGACTTACCTCAGAATTATACATATGATATTATCGCAGTTGTTTAATTTTCTGTGGCTGCAAATGCAGATTGTAGGATGAAAGGAAGTTTGCTATATTGCATAGAGGGGATGGAACTCCATGTGAGTAGTTTGTCAAAGAAATCCACTTTTCCAGCAGTATTTTCAGTTAACGTCCAGCAAAAAGTATTGGATAATGAAGAAAATACGGAAGATACATTTTGGCCCGGAACAGGCAGAAAGGGGAAGTGTATGATAATTGCGGCAACAGGAAGTTTACAGGCAGCTCCAAATGCTCCGATTGTATATCGAGGGGATTATGAAACGATATTTCCAATGATGAGAGAGGACGGCTATCATGGAACAGAACTGCATATTCTGGATTCACGGGATATAGACAGAAAAAAACTGTACCATCTTCTGAAACAGAATCAACTGGTTCTTACTTCTATAGGAACGGGAGCAGCTTATGGAAAATGGCATTGGAATATTGCAGATCGCGATGAGAAAATCAGAAACCTTGCAGTTGAATGTCTGAAGGAGCATATGATTACAGCCAGTCCTTGCCGGGGTGTGGTGATTCTGGGTTCTATGCAGGGGCGGTTTCGAGATGCTGGTTCCAGAGAGGAATTTGTATACCACGTAGAGGAAAGCTTATATCGGCTGGATCGGCTGGCAGAAGAATATGATGTTACTGTAGGATATGAGATTATGAATCACTATGAAAGTGATTTTCTTTTCCGCATTTGTGATGGCATAAGATTTATGGAAGAACATTCCTTTAAGAGGATTGGACTTCACATTGATACCGTACATATGAATATAGATGAAAGCGATCTGGGAAATGCTGTTCGAAGAGCAGGCAGCTGGATCAGACACGTTCATATAGCGGATAATGACAGATATTATCCAGGACATGGTCACATGAATTTTAGAGAGATTCTGCAGGGGTTAAAGGATATTGGATACAGCGGAGCACTGGCCCTGGAAACCTTCAGCAGACCAGATATGAGGACTTGTGGAAGAAAGTCTCTGGAGTATCTTAGGTTTGTAATGGAGGAGGTTTATGGGGAACGGAAGGAATAAACGGTTTGTCAGCATTGGGAAAAAGATAGTCTGGGCTATTACGTTTTTTATGTTTTTATTTATTATTCTATTTTCCCTATATATTTATTATTCCATGCAGAAAAATGCTATGGAGCGATATGAACAGAATGTGATGATTGATACGGAAATTGCAGGAAATAATATTGATTATTATGTGGAAAGCATGATTAGGGCAACAAAGTCCGTTTATATTAACCATCCGCTGATGGAATTTTTGAAAAATCATCACAGTAAAAAAGAATTAGCAGATAATGAGAGCCGAATTATGGATTATTTCAATTCGGTATATTATACATCTACAGTAGCATCCCAGATTTATCTGGCTATGCCGGAAGAAAACCTGTCCCTGCTATATGAACCCAGGTATCTTAAGATTTCTGATGCACCGATTTGCGGAAGCGTAGAAATCCCTGAAATGGAAAACCACATGGATGTCTATATTGAACCGACACATGTTAAGACCAGCTATGGACATAATCTTCCTGCAATGGAGCAGTATCCTGCAGACGAGCTGGTATTTACGATATGGCTTCCTATTTCCAATCTTCCAGCGGATTCAAAGCCTATTGCTTATCTGGCAGTTGATTTTCCAATTTCATTTATTACCAGTAACTGCGGAAGTGTTTATTCTCAGAAAGAGCTGCTCTATGTTATCGATGAGGAACAGACGGTGATTGCGGCAAATGATCCGGCGGCAGTGATGAAAAGCTTTCAGAATTTTTATCCGGGCTACAAACATTCAGATGAAAAAGAGATTCTGGTAAAATATAAGGAACAGCTGATTGCAGAAACGAAAATTGATTCCCGGTATTTTAACTGGAGTGTTGTTAAGGTAACACATCTAAAAGATGTGTATGCACTGACGGCAGAACAGCTGGCATCGATTCTGTTCCTGTTTGGTATTCTGGCAATTCTGGTTCTGGCGATTATTTCCCTGCAGATTTTGAAATATGTCCGTTCACTTCGGCAGATTACAAGCTATATGGAAAAGGGCCGCGAGGATTTATGCTGGGATTATGACAGGCAGATTTCAGATTATATCATATATCGGGAAAAGGATGAAATCAGTTCTCTGATTGAGTCCTTCCAGCGATTAATGGACTCCTTAAAGGAACATGAGATCCAGAAATATGAGCTGCAGCTGGCCTATACAAAATCTGAGCTAAAGACTATGCAGGCACAGATAAATCCTCATTTTATCTATAATGTAATTCAATGCTTTGCGACGAATGCGCTGAAGGATCACAATTTGAAGCAGTATCAGATGATTTCATCCTTTGGACAGATGCTGCATTATGCGATGGTGCTGGAACCATTTATGGTGGCAACGGAAAAGGAAATTGAATACGTAGAGCGTTATGTGTCTCTGCAGCAGATGCGGTTTGACAGAAAACTGGATATGGTTTATGAAATAGCCCCGGAAAGTTCAGATTTTAAAATTCCCAAAATGTCGGTTCAGCCGCTGGTGGAGAATGCCTTGAATCACGGAAATTTGATGAAAAAAGACGGCAGTGTTATCCGGATTAAAACGGAATTTGAGAACGAACAGTATCGTTTGCTGGTAGAGGATAATGGAGTTGCTGTGGCAGATGAAGCAGTAAAGCGGATTTATAATACAATCAACCAGCTGAAGAAAAAACTGATGAATCGAGATTCTACAGAGGGAAGCAGCCAAGAATTAGCGTTAGAGTATTCTTTTAAAGAGGATGAAAATCATAATCATTTTATTGGCATTGAAAATGTATTTTCAAGGCTTCTTCTGAGTTTTGGAAGCTGTGATTTTAAAATTTATGCAAATAATATCGGCGGGACAAGTGTGGAGTTTTGTGTTCCCACGAAAGAAAAAGTTTCCGGGAGGTGACGACAATGAAGGTATTAATTGTAGATGATGAAAGTCATGTAAGGGATGCGATACAGCTGCTGCTTCCCTGGGAAACTATGAATTTTGATACGATTCTGACAGCAGAAAGCGTTCCAGCAGCAATTAACCAGATTCAGGAAGAGCAGCCTGAGCTTGCGATTGTGGATGTGGTTATTGGCGATACTCTGGGCATGGAAATTATGAACTATATAAATGATCAGAAGCTGGATATAAAAGTGATTGTTATTTCCGGCCATGATGATTTCCAGTATGTACGGGCAATGTTTATTTTGGGAGCATTGGAGTATCTGCTAAAGCCAATTGAACAGGACAAGCTGTTGGAGGCAGTAAAAAAGGCGGTATCTCAGATTCATACAAAAGAAGAACAGGAAGAATTTGCAGTTGATAAGAAGTTTAAGAAAATTTCTCCAGATTATCGCCATGGACTTTTGAGAAAGCTTTTTCGTCCAGAATTGTCTGAGCGCGTTTTTGAAGAATTGCTTCGCATTTCTCCCCAAATTCGTTTTTGCAGCCGATGTCAGATCCTTCACTGTACAGGAAGTACGCTTCCGGTACATGAAGAGGGCTATATGCTGAAGCTGAGCCGTTTGTTGAACAGGATTCAGGAAAAGCTGGAGACGGAAAAAAAGGGGACTGTGTTTCAGAATATGCAGCCATCTATGGATATTGTTATTTTGATTTATGGAACCGAAGAAATGGATTTTGAACGGGAAATCCAGGAATTAAAGATGCTGGCAGTCAGTGAAAACTGCGTTCTGAATCTGGGATGCAGCCGGATATGCTCTTTTCCGAAGGGATTAGAGTCAGCTTGGAAGGAAGCCAGAATGGCGGCGGACTATCTGACAGGAACAGGAATTTTTGCTGTCCGGGAATATCAGGAGAGTATGACGGGGATTCATCTGAGAGAAAATTTTCATTTGGAAAGTGCCCTTTATTCTGCGGTACTTTTGGGAAATATTGTTTCTGTAGAAAACCAGCTGATAAAATGGGCAGAGACGGTAATGGCTCAATCTCCCTGTACGATTGGACTTCTGCGAGGGGTCTGGGATGGCTTCTTTGCTATGTTTCGAAAATGGGAGCGGGCAGCAGAAATCACAGATGAGGAATTGCTTTTGGGAGGAACGGTGAAAAGCTTTGGAGATGTTCTCCTGGGTTCCTGGGAAGGAACTATGAATCGAATGTACAGCTGCTTTCTGAAGATGATTGCAGAGTTTATTGAAAGCAAAAAAGAGATACAGAACGCATCTGGTATGATGCCAAAGGTTGTAGATTTTTTAGAACTGAATTACATGACAAAAGTATCTCAGCAGGAGTGCGCAGATTATTTTCATATAAATAAGGACTATTTAAGCAGGGCATTTAAAAAGCATACAGGAATCGGAATGGCCAAATATCTGAATAATATTCGGATCAGGAAGGCAAAAGAGCTGCTGAGGACTACGGATCTGCAGATCCAGGAAATTGCAGATCAGGTGGGATATTTTGACTCAAAATATTTTTCTCGTATTAAAGGAAAGTTCTCGGTTTGGAGAACTCGATGGTAAAAAATGCCCGCCGAAAGCGGGCATGACGAAAGAGACGGTGGTTAAAAGAGGTCAATATAGAAGCCTTCTTCAAATTCTTCATCGTCAAAGTCATCATCTTCAGTTAAAAAGTAATGCATATCTAATAAATCGGAATCGGTCATGTTTCTGACCAGTTTGGGTGTCATTCCTTCTGGTGGATTTTTGATATATTTTTGCCGAAGTTCGTTGATGTATTTTTGCTCCATTGTATTAGCCTCCCATCTGTAATAAATACAGTATGGAACAGATGGGAGAAGAAGTCAAGCAGAGCGGGAACGTGGATAAAGGCCATGCTTTATCATTGTCCTTTTATATAATTCCTCCAGAGAGACACGTTTATGTTTATGATACAACTCAAGAAAGAGCATTTCTTTTTTGCAGTTTGGACATTTCAGAGGGTCATAGCCCATAGTAAGCAGGAACCGCTTACGCCAGGTATTGAAATCAAGGATGATTCGGTGTTTTGCCTTAGGGACAGCTTTATGCAGCCTTTTATCGATCTCACGGTGTCTGGCATAAAGACCATAGTATCGTGTCATCTTGAAATTTTTTTTAGGGATGTGCTGGATGAGCAGCTTAATAAAATCAATCGCCGGAAGAGTTTTTCTGACGAAGGAATTGTCTTCATGTTTGTTGTAATGGAAGGTTACATTATCCCCATCATAGGAATCAATCCTGGAAAGGGCAATGACTGGTCGGCCAAGGTATCGGCTGACATACCTGATAATGGAGTTTGGATCGCAGAGGTTAGGCTTTGCGTAAACATAAAAGCCATTTTTGTCTTTGTGGTATAGTTCGGATTTTGTTTTCCTGAAAGAAGGGCCAATACGCTTCTCAAGTTTATTTAACAGGACCGTTTGAAAGGATTTACGGAGGTAAGAGTAATTGAAGTATTTAACCGTGCGCCAGAAACCGTTATCCGAGTATCCGCCCTCAGTAAGGAGGCAGTGGATATGGGGATTCCACTCAAGGGGTCGGCCAAAGGTATGAAGAACACAGATAAAACCGGGAACGAAGTTTTCGGTTTTATTCAGGGAGAAAAAGAGTTCTTTAATAACATCAGAAACAGACTCAAAAAGACAGTTCAGCAGGTCGCGGTCTTCCAGGAAGAAATGTCGTAAAGATTCATCAATGGTAAAGACCAGATGCCTGTGGGTGCAGTTAATCAATTTAAAGGACATAGCAGTAGCTCTGTCATTAGAATACTTCGCCCCGCAAGTAGGGCAAAATTTGGAATGGCAGCGAAAAGGGACAAATTTAAGATTTCCGCAATGGGGACAGCCATACATGGTACCACCATAAGAGGGATCACCGCAGTTGATGACCTTATCAATGTTTTCCATGACAACAGGTCTGGTTTTTAAGTCATATTCAATGATTTCATAATAGTCTTTAAGCATTTGTTGTATTATATTCATAAGATTATTATGAAACAAAGTAGAGTAAAAAGCAAGCCCTTACCCCTCAAGATTGAGGGGCAGGGGAGTTGAGATGCCGCAGGCATTTTTTTACCAGTTTAAGACAGCAACGGGAATGACTCCAGCCCAGTACCGGCAGGAATTGTAGCATATAGAAAATTGCAACACTGTTCTGAATCACACACAGATGTCGAATTGTCCTTTATGTAATCGGCTGCCCGGAAGAAGCCGGTGCAATCTTCTCCGGAACAGCCATATTCTATTACTGTACTTTACTCTGTTCCAATGCCAACCCAATCAGTCGATCTGCTTGATCTGCCATGAACAGCGGGATGTTCAACACGTCATCATCCAGTTTCAGGTTATCTAACGAGAAACGGATGCGGAGCTTGACTTTTTCAGGGAACAGTTCCTTGAACTTCTTCATGCTCTTACTGGTGGTGTTGGCTTCGGATTTAACCTCCACGGGGAAGATGTCGTTCTCCCGCTGAATGAGGAAATCGACCTCGTAAGGTGGGTTGTTTTGGCTCCAATAACGGGGCATGACTTCAAACTGAGTAATTAAAGTCTGCAACACAAAGTTTTCGGTTAATGCGCCTTTGAATTCAGTAAATAGGCGGTTGCCTTCGCCAAAGGCAGTGGGAGCCAGCTGCGCCAGACGGCGGAGCAGTCCCACATCCACCAGATAAAGCTTGAAAGCAGACAAGTCATCGTAGGCTGCAATCGGCAGGCCAGGAGCGGAGCTGCGGTAGATCTTATGCACCAGACGGGCATCCACCAACCATTGCAAGGCATCCTCGTACTCACGGGCTCGTGCCCCTTCCTTGACTACCTTATAGATGAACTTCTTGTTCTCTCGTGCCAGTTGAGAAGGAACCGACTTCCAGATCATTGAGATTTTCGGGAACTCGCTGAGGTTTGGATGCTTGGCAAAGTCACGCTCATAAGCTCCGATGATTCCAGACAGGGCTTCCTGCATGGCGGATACATCCCGTGCTTCCGTCCACATCAACACCGATTCTGGCATACCGCCAGTGACGTAGTACATTTTCAGCTTCTCATACAGCGGATTGAAGAAGGCGTCGGGGATTGGTTCGAGGGTGTCTACCTGTTGCAAATACTGCATCAGATTTTCATCGCCGTTGGCAAGCAGGAACTCGGTGAAGGTCATTGGGTCAATCTGCATGAAGTTGACCTTGCCTACTGGAAAAGAGGAAGGTTTCGCCAGAGCGATGCCCAGCAGAGAACCGGCGCAGGCAACATGGTACTGCGGTGCGTTCTCGCAGAAATATTTCATGGAGTTAATAACCTTGGGGCAGTCCTGCACCTCATCAAAGATAATAAGGGTCTTTTCAGGCAAGATTTTTTGACCGCTGGCAAACATCAAATTTTGTAGAATCCGCTCTACGTCCTTGGTAGTTTCAAAAAATTGTTTGTATTCTTCGTTTTCGTCAAAGTTAAAGTAGGCTGTATTTTCATAACAGCGTCTGCCGAACTCTTTCAGAATCCAAGTCTTACCCACCTGACGTACACCTTTCAAGATTAAAGGCTTGCGGTAGGGAGAATTCTTCCAATCCAGTAACTTTTTTAAGATAAATCGTTCCATAGAGTCACCCCTCACATTTTTATTGGAGTTTTAGGTTTTATAATCACACTTTTATTATATGCGAAAAACACAAAAAACACCACCATAATCACAAAATTATTTATAATTAATGCTTAATAATCACATTTTTATATATAATAGTACGCTTCTCCGGAAGAGGTCAAAATAATCCCCCTTCTGGTCAAAATTATAAGTACGAATAAAATGACAGCAATGGTAATATGTGACTAGAAAAAAGAGAAAATACATTCGTTATTTATAATAAGTGACCATAAAAGAAGGGGGATGTTTTATTTTGAAGAAACTAAAGACCAAGAGAAAACCATTAAAAGCCCGTGATATTGGCAATTATGCTGTTTTTATTGGGCCGACTATGGTTTTGTTCACGCTTCTGTTCCTGATTCCTCTGGTAAGTGAGATTTTTTATTCTTTTACCAACTGGAACGGAATTGATCCCACTTTTAAATTTATGGGTATTAAAAACTATATTAGAGCCATTAAGGATGAGACCTATTGGACATCTTTCTGGTTTACTATTAAGTTTTCCGCTTACGTTGTTATTATTTCTAATCTGATTGGGTTTACCTGGGCTTATCTGCTTTCGGGTGATATTCCTTACAGAAATTTCTGGCGGGCGCTGATTTATGCGCCAAGAATTATTGGAGGCGTTGTTCTGGGCTTTCTGTGGAGATTTATTTTCCAGAATGTTTTTGTACAGTTTGGAGAATGGAGCGGAATTGAGTGGTTTTCTCAGCAGTGGTTTACCACACCGGAATCTTCCTTTTGGGCGCTGGTTATTGTTATGACATGGTCTTTGTCGGGCTATCTGATGATTATTTATAACTCCGGTCTTGCGGCAATTTCCAAGGACTATTACGAGGCGGCAAGAGTAGATGGAGCTACGAAGTGGACAGCTTTAAAGTCAATTACGCTTCCTCTGCTGAAGGGAACGACGACCAGATGCCTGTTCATTGCAATTAACTGGGCAATGCTTTTGTATGATACCAATATTTCTCTTACAAACGGTAATCCCTACAGAACATCAGAAGGCGTTATGATGAATATTTACGCAACGGCATTTAGAAGTAATCAGATTTCCTATGGCGCTGCGAAATCCGTACTGTTCATTCTTGTGCTTTTGGTTGTTTCCTTTGGCCAGATGAAATTAACATCCAGAAAAGAGGTGACGATGTAATGAAAAAAAGAAAAATTATAAATACATCCCTGGCTCTGGCGCTGATTATTTTCAGCTGTGCATTGGTGTTGATTCCTCTGTACTTTACAGTTTTAAATTCCTTTAAGCCTTATCCGGAAATTGCGGCAAATATTGCGGCATTTCCCCAAAGCCCTACGCTGGATAATTTTAAGGAAGCATGGAAACGGCTGGACTTTTTGAATGTGTTAAGAAATACGCTTATTATAACGGTCTTTTCAGCAGTAGGAACGGTTGTGTTAAGCGGAATGACTGGTTATTGGCTGACCAGACATCCTAACTGGTTTACAAAGCTTTGTTACGTATTGATTCTTTGTGGAATGAGTGTTCCTTTTCAGTGCATTATGATTACATTTGCCAAGATGATTGGCTTGCTGAATATGGGAAACCGTTATATCGGTGTTATTATGAGCAACTGGACTTTTTCCATGCCGATGGCAGTATTCCTGGTAACCGGAGCAGTAAAAACTCTTCCTTTGGAGATTGAGGAATCAGCAGTAATAGACGGCTGTACGCCTCTGAATCTGTACTGGAAAATCGTATTTCCTTTAACTAAGGGAACGATGTTTACTATCGTATCTCTGGAGGTGCTGAAATATTGGAATAACTACCTGATGACGCAGTTTATCTTAACAAAGCAGCAGATGAGAACCATTCAGATTGCAATGATGTCTCTGTTTAATGAAGCTCTGTTTTCCTGGGATGTAGCGGTTGCAGCTGTTACATTGTCAATTTTGCCTTTGTTTATTTTCTTTGTAATTGCACAGAAGCAGGTATTAAGCAGCGCGACTATGGGAGCGGTAAAGGGATAGAGTAATTAAAACAAAAATTGTAACTGTTCAGAATGGGGCATCTTCTTGTCCGGCAAAGCCGAACAAGAAGCATCGGAGATTCCTCCGATGTGAGATCTGGCAGGAAAATCCCTTTACAAGCGAGCTTTACAAGAATTTTTCTGCCAGATCTCCCGCCGTCCTGAATAGTTACGATAGATTATAAAAGACTGGAGGAGTCCGGATCCAGATAAAGACGGGCCGAATCCTGAGTTCGTAAGATACTGGCCGGACAGCTTTCTGAGATTTCTCCCTGAATCAGTTTAGAGATTGCGGCAGCCTTAGTTGGAGCCGGCACAACGCAGAACAGAGCCGGAGCAGCCATCAGTCCGGGAACCGTAACTGTCAATGCATATTCTGGAACCTTATCCAGAGAAGCAAAGCAGCCATCGTTTACCTGCTGTTGGCGGCAGACCAGATCCAGCTTTACTGGTTTCACCATGCGTGTGTCGTGAAAGTCAGCCACAGGTGGATCGTTAAAGGCGACATGGCCATTTTCTCCTACACCCATCAGGCAAATGTCGATGGGATGTTCCCTCAGAAGGGTTTCATACCGCATAGCTTCAGCTTCCGGATCAGAGGCTTCCGGAGAAATATAATTCACAGAGCGAAACGGTTGATGAGAAAACAGATGTTCTCTGAGGAAATTTCCAAACCCCTGGGGGGCAGAAGCGGAAAGACCAATATATTCGTCCATATGGAATGCATTTACTCTGGTCCAGTCGATGGTGGTATCTGCAGCAAGAGCAGCCAGAACCTCATTCTGGGAAGGCGCAGCACCGAACATCATATTAATGGTTTCTTTTTGAGAAAGCATCACATGCATGGCGGCAATAATATCTCTGGCAGCGCACTGCCCCATTTTTTCACGATCTTCGTAAATAAAACATTGAAGTTTATCTTTCACAAAATATTGAATCGTATCCATAAGTGATTCTCCTGTAACAATAAAAATACGGTTTAAAGTGGGAAAAGCTGTGAAGCAGAGGCATCATCAATAAACAGCTTCCAGTCCGGATGTGTTTTTAAAATAGTTGCAGGAATCTTTGGTGTAACCGGGAATGTAATGGTATTGTAAATAGCTTCAGCTTTTACGCTGTGAGGAGCTGCAGTTACAATATGTTTGCAGGCCATAATCTGTTTGACACACATGGTAATGGCCTGTTTGGGAACATCATCCACTCCTGCAAACCATCCCTCGCCTACCTGCTGTTTTCTGCAGCGTTCATCCAGGGTTACAACCTTATAGGCCTCGTCTGTATCAAAGTCAGCAGGCGGATCGTTGAAAGCGATATGTCCGTTTTCACCGATTCCGATTACTCCTACATCGACAGGAGCCTTGCGAAGTTCAGCAGTCAGGGCTGCAATATTTTCTTCTACATTTCCCTCGCCATTTACAAAATGAGCAGCTTTCAGCGGAACTTTGCTGACAAAGCGTTCCTTCAGATATTTTCTGAAGCTGGCAATATGACTTTCCGGAAGAGCAACATATTCATCCAGGTGGAACATTTCAACCTTAGTCCAGTCAACATCCAGCTGGATCAGGGCATCCAGAGTTTCAAACTGGGAGGCTCCTGTGGATAAAATAATCCGTGCATAGCCTTGTTCAGAAATAGCCTTGTTTAATAAATCTGCGATGGCAGAAGCGGCCTGTTTTCCCAGTTCAGTGGGGGTGGGAGCTACGTTAATATTGATATTCATACTTTCAATTCTCCTTTATCTGATTATTTTACTTTTACTCCTGATACATAGACGGAAGAGATCTGGATATTGTCATCAAAGATCAATAAATCAGCACATTTTCCGGGCTCTATGCTTCCATAGGATTTTTCCATATGGATAAATCTGGCGGGATTGAGAGACGCCATTTTTACTGCGTCCCAGATGGGAAGTTCTGCCTGCTGTACCATGACTCTGACCAGCCGATCTGTGGTAGCTACACTGCCTGCAAAGCAGTTAAAATCAGGCATATTTGCAATTCCGTCTTTGATAATTACCGGAACGCCATGAGACAGAGAACCTAAAAGAGAAGGTCCATCAGGCATATCGGCGCCGCGCATACTGTCCGTTACCAGACAGATATGATCGTGGTTTTTGCATTTAACAATTAACTTTAAAAGCTCAGGTGGAAGGTGAATGCCATCAGCAATGATTTCAACATCCAGCTGCTCATACAGATATCCGGCTTCTATCAGTCCCAACTTTCGATGTCCCTGTTCACGGACAATGGAAGACATGGCAGAGTAAAAATGGGTAAGCTGTGAATATCCGTGTTTCATAGCCTCCTGAGCGATATCCAGCTTTGCATCACTGTGTCCCATCAGGGCAGTAATTCCTCTAGAGGCAAGTTCATCTCCCAGTTCCATGGCGCCGGGAAGTTCTGGGGCCACGGACCATTTAACAACATTTCCATTTGCACGGTCAAGAATTTTCAGATAGTGTTCTTTTTGTGGTGCAGCCAGGTATTGGGGAGGCTGGGCACCAGCCTGTTTCGAAGAAAAATAAGGGCCTTCCAGATGAATGCCAAGCAGGTGAGGCATTTGTTCTGTAACCTTTTTTGCCTCTTCAAAATGGTCAAAGAAACAAAACAGTTCTTCATCAGAGCTGGTGAGGGTAGTGGGGCAGATACCTGTGGTACCGTGAGATAAATGGGCGCGGGCTGCTGTCAGAATATTTTCTGTAGTGCCGTCCATAAAATCTGCTCCGCCTCCACCGTGACAGTGGGTATCAATAAAACCAGGGGAAAGATAGCAGCCGCCACAGTCAATCCATTCTGCCTCATTGGGCGGAATGTCAGGTGGGGCTCCTGAACGAATATCCTGAATGACACCGTCCTGAACAAGGACATAATGATTTTCCAGTACAGTATCAGGGAGGATAATCCGGGCATTTGTGAAAATAAGCTGATCCAAGTTTGTCATCTCCTTTTTGCTTGAATTAATTTCAGGATAGAAGAAAAAAAATAAAAAGTCAATACGAAAAAGACAAAAAGCACAAAAAAACTTAAAAATAATATGGTTTTTTATAGAAAATTATTTTCGTATTGACAGGGGATACGAAAATAATTTATAATCCTGATAAAGGAAACGTTTTCGAAAACAGTTGAATTTAGTTATATTGCTTATAAAATAGCCACGGCGTTTCCCGTACATAATGGGGGTGTTGTTCATAGACGTTAAAAAGATTACTTTAAAAGATATTGCACAGGCCAGTGGCTATTCTCTTGTATCTGTCCACAGAGCCATGAATAATAAAGAAGGCGTAAGCAAGGAGGTTCGGCAGCAGATTTTAAACGTTGCGGATCAGCTGGGTTATACGACAAACTATGTGGCATCGGCTTTGAAACGTCGGCAGGTTAATATTGCGATTGTTCTTCCAGAGCCAGGAGGCAGCGGTAAATATTATTTCCAGTATTTCTGGAAGGGCTGCAAGGATGCAGAGGATGAGGTAGCCGGGTATAATCTGAATGTTATGAAATATACATTTCCAATTCACGGTTCTTCTGGAAGTGAAGAGCAGGTGGATATTCTGAAACAGCTGTACGAGGAATGGGGAAATCGTCTGGATGGACTTTTAACCTCTCCCAATATTAACAATTCACAGATTCAGTGCCTTTTAAGCCAGTTTTCGGGAAGAGGGGTTTCCGTAGTTTTGATGGATAATGATTTTAAAGACTGCGGAAGACTTTGTTGTATTGCGCCAAACGATATTTATACAGGAAGACTTGCAGCAGAGTTGATGAATCTGGTTTTACAGGGAAAGCGAGGAACTATTCTGGTCGCTGCCGGAGATGAACGTTCTTTGTCACATAAAATGAATGCAGACGGCTTTGAGGATTATTTTCGGGAGCAGAATGCAGATATTCTGGTAAAACGTGTACAGGACTTAAATCAGCCGGAAGCCAACAGAGAGCAGATGCTGCAGTGCTTTTTAGAGGATCCGGATATTATCGGCGCGTATTCCACAAGAGCAAGAAATACAATCCCTCTGTGTGAGGCACTGCTGAACTCAGGCCGGAGAGATGAAATTTTTGCAGTAGGAAGCGATCTGTTTCAGGAAAGCGCAGATATGCTCAGTAGCGGGGTTCTGAAAGCGATTGTATACAAAAATCCGTATCAAAAAGGATATCTGGGATTTAAGACACTGTTTGAATATCTGATTAAAGGAATTGCTCCAAAGGATGAAGCAATCAGTGTGCCGATTTCCATTATATTACAGAACAATATTAAATTTTTTAAGGAATTTATTTAAGGAGGATGTAACAATGAAAAAAAGCTTAGCAGTAGTACTTGCATGCGCAATGGCAGCAACATCTCTGACAGCCTGCGGCGGTTCTGGAAAGCAGGAAACAGCAGCACCTACAACGGCAAAGGAAACCGAGGCAGCAGCTGAGTCTGAAAAAGGCACAGAGGCAAAGGAAACTGAGGCAGCAGCTAGTGAGGACATGGGAAAAGAACTTCATTTTAAACTGGCAGAGAATCAGCCTGATGGAAATCCTATTACAGAAGGTATGTATAAATTTGCCGAGCTGGCAAAGGAGTATACCGGAGGCACGGTAAATATTGAAGTTTACGCTAATGCTGCTTTATGTGATGAAGCATCATCCATTGACCAGGTAATGGCAGGAACTCTTGATTTTTCACGAGTAAATACAAATACAATGGCACCGGTTGTAGATATGTTTGGTGCATTTGGTATGCCGTACCTGTTTGCCAGTACAGAGGCAAAATACAAAGCGCTGGATGGAGAGGCAGGAGCATATGCATTTAAGATTCTGGAAGATTACAATGTGGTTGGCCTTGATTTCTATGAGGCTGGTTCCAGAAACTTCTATACAACGGATAAGCCAATTACCTGTGTAGCTGATTTAAAGGGAATGAAGATTCGTGTACAGCCGACAGAGGTTGCTATTTCCATGGTACAGGCGCTGGGAGCAGAGGCAACACCGATGGATTACGGCGAGGTATTCCAGGGACTTCAGACAGGAATTGTAGATGGTGCAGAAAATGATTTTGTTTCTTATTATACATCCGGTCATTATGAGGTTGCAAAGAACTTCACATTAGATGGTCATATGGCTCCTCCTGCACTGGTTATCTGCAGCAAGAATGCATGGGATCAGATGTCTGATGCTCAGAAGGAAGGCGTGAAGAAGGCCTCCAGAGAGGCTGCTGAGTGGCAGCGTCAGGCAATGCAGGATTTCCAGGAAGAGTCCAGAGCAAAATGTGAGGAGGCTGGATGTACCATTATTGATGTTGATGTAAAAGAATTCCAGGATGCAGTAAGTTCTGTATATGAAAAGTATCCTCAGTATCAGGAGCTGGTTGATCTGGTTCGTTCTGCTGAATAAGGAAACTGAAATACGGGAATGTTTGGCTGGGGGCAGACTCGCGTTTGCCCCCATAATTATTAGAAGGAGGAAGTGGCCAATGTCGAAGATCAGAAAATATCTTGGATATGTGGTAAAGGCAGAACAGTATATCTGCTGTGTGCTGCTTGTAATTATGCTGGCGGTGTGTTTTGCGGCAGTTGTTATGCGCTATGCGTTCAGCAAGCCGCTGGTATGGTCAGAGGAGGTTATTCTGACCATGCTGATCTGGTTTGGTTTTATGTGCATTTCGATAGGAACATTTGGAGACAGCCATATTGCAATAGAGGGTGCCTATAACTGTTTCCCGGCTCCAGTAAAGAAAGCCTGTGATTTGCTGCGTCATGTTCTTTTGATGGTATTCGGCTGTCTGATGGTATATTATGGATGGAAGGTATTTAAAATCAATTTAATGAAACGGTTGCCGGCAACTCACTGGCCACAGGGAATTCAGTATTTTCCGATGGTGTTCGGCGGCGGACTGACAGCTATTTACAGTGCGCTGAATCTGGTTGAGTGTATAACTGGAAAGAAAACGAAAGGAGAGAAGATATGAGTGAAGTAGCGGTTGGAACAATCTTGTTGTTTTCGTCTCTGGCTGTTTTAATGGTAATACGTATTCCGATTGCATTTTCTCTGGCAATTTCTGCACTGGTTACGGCCACTTATCTGGGAATTCCATATTTTAATCTGTTTCAGAAAATGTCTGTCAGCCTGTTAAGCTTTACCTTTATTGCTGTACCATTTTTTATTATGATGGCACAGGTTATGACCGACGGAGAAATTACCAGTAAATTAATGGCATTCTGTAATATTCTGGTAGGGCGTATCCGGGGAGGAACAGCGATTGTTAATATTCTGGTCAGCATGTTGTTTGGTGGAATCTCCGGTTCTTCAGCAGCAGATGTTTCTTCTATTGGAGCAATGCTGATTCCGGCAATGATCAAAGAGGGGTATGATGAAGATTACAGTGTGGCAGTAACGGTTACATCTTCGGTGGAAGGTGTTATTATTCCGCCCAGCCAGAATATGCTTTTTTATGCATTGGCTTCAGCAAGCGGCATTTCTATCAGCACCCTGCTGATGTGCGGGTATGTGCCTGGCGTGCTTTTAACCCTCGGTCTGATGATACCGGCCTATATGATCGCGGTAAAGAAAAAATACCCGCTGGGTGAAAAACGCTCTATGAAGGAGAATATGAAAATTGTATGGGAGGCTTTGCTTGGACTGGGAGCGATTGTAATTGTTCTGGCCGGAACCTCTCTGGGAATCTGTTCCGCAACAGAGGCAGCAGCGATTGCAGCTGTTTATGCACTGGTGATTACTGTAGGTGTTTACCGGAATATGTCTTTTAAGATGTATGTGGAAGGATTGAAAAAATGCCTGCCGACTATGACGATGTCTATGGCAATTATTGCGGCATCCGGTGCCTTTGGATATGTAATGTCATATTTGAAGGTTCCCCAGAACCTGGCAGGATGGCTGCTTGCTTTAACATCTAACCGGATTCTTCTGATTCTGCTCCTTCTTCTGATGATGCTGGTTTTGGGATGTTTCATGGATATGGGAATTTTAATTCTGCTTACGACACCAATCCTTTATCCGATTGCAACGGGAGTGCTTGGATTTAATCCATATCATTTTGGAGTAGTGCTGGTACTGGCCTACGGTATCGGACTTTGTACTCCGCCGGTTGGAACGTCTCTGTTTATCGGATGCAGCATTGCGAAAATGCCGGTAGAAAAAGTAGTGAAGGGATTCTTGCCATTCTATGCTTCTATGATTATTATGTTGTTGCTTTTAACCTTTATTCCGGCGCTGTCGCTGGGATTGCCGAGTCTTCTGGGACTTTTATAACAGACAAATGAGAGCCTGTGAAAAAACGGGAATCCGTTTTTCCACAGGCTCTTTTTCTGGCGCATCCCGCCGTCCTGTGATACAATACCGGTATGAAAACTTCAGAACAGGAGGCATTTAGAGAATGAAGAAAATAGGTTTTATCGGTGTGGGCATTATGGGTAAATCCATGGTTCGTAATTTAATGAAGGCCGGCTTTGATGTGGCGATTTATACCAGGACAAAATCGAAGGTTGAGGATGTGATCTGTGAGGGCGCAGCTTGGCGGGATACGGTAAAGGAGTGTGTAGCAGACAGAGATGCGGTGATTACGATTGTCGGTTATCCCAAGGATGTAGAAGAGGTTTATTTCGGAGAAGGCGGGATTTTGAAAAATGCTCCGACAGGCGCCTATGTCATTGATATGACAACCAGCAGCCCAAAGCTGGCAGAGCGGATTTATGAGGCGGCAAAGGCAGTGGGGCTTTATGCTCTGGATGCACCGGTAACAGGCGGCGACAGCGGAGCGAAGGCTGGAACTCTGACGATTCTGGCAGGCGGCGACAGGGAAGCTTTTGATGCCTGCATGCCGGTATTTGAGGCCATGGGAAAGAATATTAATTATGAAGGAAAGGCAGGAAACGGACAGCATACAAAGATGTGCAACCAGATTGCGATTGCAGGAGCACTTTCCGGCGCCTGCGAGGCTTTGGCCTATGCCCGGGCTGTAGGTCTGGATCCAAAGCTGATGCTGGAATCTATTTCTACTGGAGCGGCGGGAAGCGCACAGATGAATAACGTGGCATCCAGAATTTTAAAAGATGATTTTGAACCGGGCTTTTTTATCAAGCATTTTATTAAAGATATGAAGCTGGCTGATGAAGAGGCTCTGGCGGCAGATGCCAGATTGGGAGTTTTGGAATATGTTCTGGCAATGTATGAAAAGCTGGCGGGAGAAGGACTGGGAGATCTGGGAACTCAGGCGCTGATTAAGTATTACGAAAAATTGTAAGAAGCAGAAGTGATGCAGAGGAAAAAATAGAGCGTGAAAACGCTTGATATAGCGTGCCAGATGTGCTATATTGATAATAGAAAAGGGAAAACCACAGAATCGGTTTACCCTCCGAAAACAACAAGCTAAACCGTTACAAACGGTAAGCCGTCAACTATTCGCAGTAGTTGGCGGCTATTTCTTTCCCTTGAAGATTGTATAGCACAATCCGACAAGGGCAACAATGAATATTCCAATCTGAACCAAGTCAGAATATGTAACATACATTGGCAAGCCCTCCTTTCTTCTTTGGTCTGGAGGGTTAGCCCCTCCGAAATAGGAGGGTAAGCCGCCTTGCTCTGTGGTTTCCCATATCGGGAGTATAACATACTTTCCAAATATGAGCAATTATATATTTTCAAGGTTCATTGGCAAGCCATCATCAGCACCGGGAGTTGGGAGCAAGTAACATATTCCCGACCGTCTGTGGCGTTCTGGTAAATGCCTATTGTAAGCCGACCGTTTTCGTTTCTGTATACCAGATAACTATATGCAACAGCAGAGTCGCAGACAGCGCCACTGCCGCCGGAAAACAAATTAGCGACACATTTTTTGTGAAAGCCTTGATTTATAATGATTTCAGCGATAAATATCTTAATGCACTCTTAAAAAATACCATCGTTTCGAAAACCCGTTATTTCTCAGTAAAATCACCAAAAATCCTTGTAAATAAAGGAAAATCGAAGATTGAGAAGCGATTTTTTGAATCGTTAAAAATTGCAATAAATCGGGACGGTTAGCGACAAATTAGCGACACACTTTTATTTTCTCAATTTCTGTCCGCAGCTCTTTTAGGGTTCGATGACCGTACACTGCGTTGGTGATGTCATTTCCAAAACTGTGACCCAGCATTCTTTTCCGGTCATTTTCGTTCACTCCATATTTTTCGCACAGCCAGGAAAAGGTATGGCGGCAGTCGTGTGGGGTGTGGCGAGGAAGTCCCAGTTCTTTTAATTTGCTGTACATACGGTTGCGAAATGCCAAGGGAAGAACGGTTGCGAGCTGGCCGTCCCGTTTTAATCTGCGTTTAACCAGCGGGAGGATGGCAGAATGAATGGGGACAATTCTGTTTTTCCCAGCTTTTGTTTTGACGCCGCCCTGAAAGTACTGCTCGGCAAGATTGACCTCCATCGTTTTATATGCGGTTATTCGATATCCGGAATAGCACATAATCAATAGCATCTCTACGACTGGATCCTCCTGGTGCCGCCATAGCACTTGTAGCTCTTCCTCCGTAAATGGAACTCCGTGCTCATCATCATCGGCAATGTTAATTTTGACATTGACAGAGTAATCCTTGTCGCATATCCCCTCCCGGTCGGCAAACGCATACATCTGATGGAAGAGCGAGACAATGGTTTCCAGGCTTGCATGTTTGAGCGGGCAGGAATCAATAACCTGCTGTAGGTCACTGTGACGCAGAGAGACAAAGGGTTTATCGTGCAGCGATGCGCAGTTTTTAAAACCGGCTCTGGTAAGAGCCTTAGAGCTTTCTGAGTACTGCTTTTTGGATAATTCGTACTTATCCTGATAAAACCGCTCGTAGACCTCAGCAAACGTCAATTCCGGCGGTTTCTCCTCCTCTCCTGTGACTGCAGACCGGATGCGGCTATAATCGGCCAGAATAGCCCTTGTGACTGCCTCCAGGCCTACTGTGGCGATGCCGGTTTGCGGTTCTGGCCTGGGTGGATAAACGCCGGGGATGTAACTGCCAGCATGATAGGCGGTCAAAATGGAGACACCATACAGCCAGTCATCCACATAGGCGATAGCCTTGACCGGAACAGGACGCCCCTCCAGGTCAAATTTTGTGGTGGGCGGGTAAACACCATAAGGGTTTACGCGGTTCTTCCCGGACAGTTTTTTGATGCTGCCGAAGCCATTTGGGAGCTTCGGATACTTTTTTCGTCTTGGCATAATATCATTTCCTCCTTTTTGGGTATAAAAAATACGCCCCTTGCCAGGACGTTCCAGAAATGATATACTAAAGATCTGATATATAGTGTATCTTCTGGATTACATCCGGCAAGAGAAATCTATGTGAAAACCGTTCCTGTTGGTAGCAGGGGCGGTTTTTGCTATTTGACAAATTTGTTGGTATGACATATAATATACTTAACAAGACAGCCGATAAGGAAGGTCAAGACTTCCCGCT
>OLRK01000546.1_pt1 | contig 42787 bp, 38 predicted proteins | sample 1672911 | NCBI WGS metagenome assembly OLRK01 (sample SAMEA3136736, study PRJEB25190) | human gut metagenome | biome: human gut; feature: human-associated habitat; material: faeces | place: Austria | collected 2013 | reverse complement strand
GGACATGACCCGCGGAGTGCTCCAAACTTGGAAAGACACGGATCATCGAAGATGCCAGCTGCGACATGGTTAGAAATACCGGATTTTGCGGTTAGAATTTGCCGCCGCATGTTTATCTGGAACTTTTAAGTATCTATTTCCCATAATATTACTTATCAACGCAAAGCATGATATGCTTATTGCGGCAGTTCCTTTTTGCTTCATGGAAAATTATGTTAGATAAGGAGAGACGAGATGATACAGGATATTTTACCACTGCATCTGCAGAATCAGTACGAAAAAAAACAGCCGGACGATACCAGCTATATGATGATCTACAGGGAGAACAAGATCCTTGTAAGGGAGGGAGAGACGCTTGCCTTCCTTACTTACCGGGAACTCCGGGAGATCTGTGAGACGGCGGGAGAAATGGCGCCGCAGAGCATCTATCTGTTTTCCGTTGGGGAGGAGACGTATTTTCTGACGGAACTGCCGGAGCATCTCACACCGGAAGGATACTGTTTTGAAAAAATGTTTGCGGTGCGGTCGGGAAAGCCGAAGGAGCACATCCTTGCGGCTGCCACGGCATGGCATCTGTATGAGTGGTATCGGGATAACCGGTTCTGCGGAAGATGCGGACAGAAACTCATGCACAACGGAACGTTGCGGATGTTATTCTGTCCCGCATGCGGCAACCAGGTGTTCCCAAAGATCGCACCGGCGGTGATTGTCGGGGTGACGGACGGAGAGTACATTCTGATGACAACCTACGCCAACAGGGAGTACAAACGGTATGCGCTCATCGCCGGATTTACGGAGATCGGGGAGACGGCGGAGGAGACGGTCATGCGGGAAGTGCAGGAGGAAGTCGGTCTTAAGGTGAAGAATATCCACTATTATAAGAGCCAGCCGTGGGGATTTGACCAGAACCTTCTTCTTGGTTATTTCTGTGAACTGGACGGAGAGCGGGATATTGTGCTGGACACGGGAGAGCTTGCGACAGCGGAGTGGGTGCATTATTCGGATGTGCCGGAAGATCCGGAGGGGCTGTCGCTGACCAGAGAGATGATGTCCGTATTCCAGCAGAAATTTTTGTCTGAGAAAATGTCTTGACAGTCAAATAAACATACTGTATTATTACAATAGTACAAAGAAACTTTAAAAAAATGGTAGGATTTCCTAAGAATTCTTAAGTTTTACTTAAACCCATTTTTTTTGAGGGGTGATAATGATACAATCACCATAAATTTGTAAAATACAGATAAGGGAGAGACGAGAATGAAAGACAAGAAGCAAAAAAACGAGCAGAATGCAGGCGCGATAGCAGCAAAGCCAAAGAAGAAAAAGAAGGTACTGATCGTTGTGCTGGTTATTGTGGCAGTTCTGGTGGTCTGGATCGGTACATCCATACATAACGCGACCAAGCAGGCGGCGATGGCGGTGAATACCGTGGAAGTGGAGCCGGTACAGAAGAGGGATCTGTCCGATACGATTTCGGTTAAGGGAACGGTTGCCGGAGCCAGCAGCACGAATGTGACGTCAAAGGCGGCGTCCGAGATCACTTCCATGAATGTGCAGGTCGGCGATATCGTGAAAGAGGGTGACGTCTTATGCACACTGGACTCCACGTCGATCGAGGAGAAGATCGCAGACTTAGAGAAGTCCATGTCGAATGCGAATGCGGTGAGCAGCATCAATACACAGCAGGCGGCGGACGCCCTGCAGCAGGCGAAGGATGACCAGACAACGACGCTTGCGGCGGCGCAGAAGACACTCGACCGCGCAAAGGACAGCTACAACGGCGCACAGATGCTCTACGATCAGGGACAGGCGGATTTCGCTGCACTGCTCGCTGCCAAGCAGGCGGTGGAGGATGCGCAGACTGCTTATGATACGGCAGTAGAGACCACCAACCGTGCGATTGAGACAGCACAGGAGGCACAGGAGCTGAACAAGTACAAAGACACCGACACGACCTCTAAGGACACACTCAGCAATCTGAAAGAACAGCTGGCAGACTGCGAGATCACAGCGCCGTGCGGCGGTGTGGTAACAGCGGTGAATTCCAAGGTCGGAGACATCAATGCAGAGAAGAACGTCATCATGACGATTGAGGATACGAGCTCCTTAAAGATGGTTGCAACCGTGCAGGAGGCGGATGTATTAAAGCTTCAGGAAGGCATGGAGGCAACTGTGACCGCAGATGCGACGGGTGATGAGCAGATCAAGGGAACCGTGACCAGAGTGGTCCGTGTGAAGAGTCAGGGCACGACGGGAAGCGACGGCAGCACGACTTCTGCCGGTGGTTATTCCATTGAGATCGCGCTCGACAATCAGGAACTTTTAATCGGAATGGCTGTGAAGGCAAAAGTCATGATCCAGGCAAAGGGAGAAGTGCTGGCAGTTCCGTATGATCTGATCCAGTATGATGACAACGGGCAGGCGTATGTTCTTGTGGCTGAGGCGGACGATGGCGGAAACGCAACCGCAGTGCGTAGGAATATCACGGTCGGCGATGAGGTGGATTATTATACAGAAGTGACCGGCGGTGATCTCGCAGAGGGAGATATGCTGATCTACGACACGACATTTTCGATAGCCGAGGGACAGACATTTACACCGGAGCAGATGTATTCTGAACAGGATATGGGACTGACAGACGGTACAGGTACGGAGGTTAGCGAATAGTGAGTGAACCAGTAATCCGAATGGAAAAAATTGTAAAGACATATTATGTAGGTAAGCCCAATGAACTGGAAATCCTGCACGGAATCGATCTTACCGTGAACCAGGGAGAGTTCGTTTCCATCGTCGGTGAGTCGGGTTCCGGAAAAAGTACATTGATGAATATCATTGGAGTATTGGATAGACAGACCTCCGGCAGCTATTATCTGGAAGGACAGGACGTCAATGGCATGACGGACGAGGTGCGGAGTGCGGTCCGCAACCGCAGAATCGGCTTTGTGTTTCAGAACTTTAATCTGCTGCCGAGAGCCAATGCATTGAAAAATGTCATGGTGCCGCTTATATATGGTGAGGAAAAGACGAAGAATGCGAAGGAGCGTGCGATGGAGATGCTGGCGATGGTGGGAATGGACGGGCGTGCAGATCACAGACCAAATGAGCTCTCCGGCGGACAGAAACAGCGTGTGGCGATCGCCCGCGCGATGATCAATGATCCTGCAATCATTCTGGCGGATGAGCCGACTGGAGCGCTGGATTCCAAGACCGGACATATGGTCATGGATCTGTTTCATCGGTTACATGAAGAGCAGGGGAAAACGATTGTACTCATCACACACTCCCAGGAGCTTGCGACGGAGACACAGCGTATTGTTACCCTCTTAGACGGTGAGATCGTGGGGGACAACAGGGGAGGTGAGCACTGATGTTTTTTGAAAACATAAAAGAGGCAATCATCAGTATTCTGTCGAACAAGATGCGTTCACTGCTCACGATGCTCGGTATTATTATCGGTATCAGTTCCGTTATCATCATCACGACGATCGGCGGTTCCATACAGAGCACCCTGACCGCGACAATGAATTCCCTCGGCGGCAACACAGTTTCCGGCTATGTGGAGGCGCGCTATCCGGAGGACGATGCAGACTGGGATACCTGGATTTATCCGGATATGACACAGAGTGATTATGTGTCACAGGAGATGATCGATGAACTGGTTGCGCAGTATCCGGATGAAATTCAGGGTATCGCTGCCGAGAATTATCTTGGAGGCGGGCAGATCAAGGATGAGGCGGATTCCGACAATTATGCCAATGTCAGTGTGGATGGCATGACACCAGAACAGTTCGAGTATATGAAGCTTGAGATGCAGGCGGGACGTAATCTTACCAGGGCAGACAATCTGGGGAAGAAAAGAGTCTGCGTTGTTGCGGATACGATGGCAAAGAATTATTTTGGAGACAAAGACCCGATTGGCGAGACGGTATCGGTAACAATGGACGACGGATCGATCTATGATTTTGTTGTTGTAGGTGTTTACAAATACAATGCGGCACTGTTTGGAAAAGTGGATACGTCTGTCAGAGAAAAGGATCGTTCTACTTATATGATGATTCCGATCCAGACCAGCTTCAAGCTGCAGGGGGCAGATAAGACTGGTTATGAATACTTTAATCTGCTCCTGACGCCCCTTGCGGATGTCAACCAGGCAACGGAAGATATCCAGAATTATTTTGATGAGGTATATCAGAACAATACGAATTTCCATGTGACAGCGAGCAACATGCAGTCCAGCATGGGCATGATCAACACGGTGCTCAATGTCATCACGATTGCAGTATCTGGAATCGCAGCAATCTCGCTGATCGTCGGCGGTGTCGGTGTCATGAATATCATGCTTGTGTCGATCACGGAGCGGACGAGGGAGATCGGTGTGCGTATGGCACTCGGCGCAAAGCGGCGGACGATCCGTATGCAGTTTGTCATTGAGGCGATCATGCTCTGCTTAATCGGCGGCATTATCGGTATTCTGATCGGTGTTGGTGTCGGAGCACTGCTCGGCCAGGCAGCGAAGTTTGTGATTGCCAATATGTATTCCGAGTATTCCAATTACATTATTATGCAGGTGCATCCATCGGCAACTGCAATTTTACTGTCACTGTTCTTCTCGATGCTGACAGGAGTGTTCTTCGGTTATTATCCGGCGAACAAGGCGTCAAAGATGGAAGTTATCGATGCACTCCGCTACGAATAGGCGTGTGCAGCCAAAGATGACAGAAAAAGGGGCAGAGAAGCTTTACCGCTTCTCTGCCCCTTTGCTGTCATTTTGCGTGAAAAAATTGAAATCTGCTGTCAATAAATGTATAATGATAATATAAAGGGAAAATGATCGAAGGGGAGAATGAGTTTATGACGGATGTTTTGTTCTATCAGAATTATACTTATGTAGCCGATATCAGCGCGATTGTGCTCTGCATCATCTGCTGGCTGCTGCTGCATTCTTCCTATACGGTAAGAGAGAAGAGCCTGATTATCTTCAAAGCGGGAACGGTTTGCCTGATGATGGCGACGGTGTGCAGTATCAGTTTCCATACAGCAATCACACGGATTACAGAATCCCGGAAGATTCTTATTTATGTGTTACAGGATGGGATATATCTTTTACTGATTCTCACGTTTGTGCTGCTCTGCAATTACTTCGGTACACTTCTTAAGCTGGAAGAGAGACCGGCAAGACTCTTGGGCGCGGTATCCTGGGGCGGCTATGCGGTGTTTGCTTTTCTTGAGATCGGATCACCGTTTACGCATCTGGGTTTTTATATCGATGCAGATCTGATGGTTCATCAGAATTTCTATTTTGATCCGTTTCGTTTTGCCTATATTTATTACTGTATCATTCTTGTCGTTGTGCTTTTTACGTACCGGAAGAAGTTCGTGCTGAAAATGCTGCGCTGCCTTGCCTATATTTTACTGTTTTCGTTTGGCATGATTGCACTGGAGGCAGAATATGTATCTACATCTTATAGCTGCATGGCACTATTACTTCCCTATATGGGAGTGCTGTTTTTGTTTCATTATACATCTTACGACAGGGAGACAGGAACACTTGATGCCAGTGCGTTTGACAGCTATCTGAGAGATGTGGGGGACGATGATTTTTCTGTAATCTTCATGGGATTCCCGGAAACCAATCTCAAAAAGATACCAGAACTTCCGCGTACGATTCTGACGTTTGCGGAGAATTATTTCAAAACATTCTGCCTGTTCCGTCTGCAGGATGATAAGCTTGCACTGGTGTATCAGAGACTGAGTAATAAAGCGGAGAAAAACGGAAAATATAACATACAAAAAACGTTTGAGCGTGTGTGTAAAGAACATGGACTGGGCTACCGGGTGCTGATTGCACATGCAGATGACAGGCTGCGTGAGGCAGGTGAGTATCTGGCGTTGAATGAGTTTATGGAAGAGAAAATACCGGTCGGCGCGGTATATGAGTGTCAGAATAAGGACATCATAGAATATCGGAAGGCATCTTACATATTAGGCGAATTAAAGGACATCAATGCACACTGCGACTTAGAGGATGAGCGCGTCAAAGTGTACTGCCAGCCGGTGCTAAATACACGTACCAACCGGTTTGCCTCGGCGGAGGCGCTGATGCGGCTGGAGCTGCCGGAAACAGGAATGGTATATCCGGATCAGTTCATACCGATGGCAGAGCGGCACGATTATATTCATACGCTCAGCAAAATCATCTTAAATAAAACCTGCCGCCAGATCAAACGCCTGGAGCAGGAGGGGTATCAGATCGACCGTGTTTCCGTTAATTTTTCTATTCTGGAATTCCGCAGAAAGGAATTCTGCAAGGATGTCATGGACATCATCCGCCAGAATGAAATCCCGTATGAAAAAGTTGCGATTGAACTGACGGAGAGCTGGAATGAGACGGAATTTGACAACATTAAGAATACGATTACCAGTCTTCAGAAGCTGGGAATCAAATTCTATCTGGATGACTTTGGAACGGGCTACTCGAATTTCGAGCGCATTATCGGCCTGCCGATCGATGTGATCAAGTTCGACCGTTCGCTGACTATTCTGGCAGGGAAAAATGCAGAGTCCCGCTATATGGTTGGAAGCTTTTCCGATATTTTCAAGAATTCGCACTATGAGATTCTGTTTGAGGGTGTGGAGAACGAAAAAGACGAGGATCAGTGCAAGCAGATGAATGCACTGTATCTGCAGGGCTACAAGTATTCCAAACCGATACCGATCGAGGAACTGACGCGGTTCCTGGGGCGGGCGGTGTAGAATATCCGGTGTGCATAAAAACCCCGGCGCATCCCGTGGGGTGCGGAGGAGAGAAGCAGGGACAGGAGTTAATTGTAAAATGACAACATGTTCCGGGTGGAACTTGCAGGCAGCGGTTCTTTGGAGCAAAATGTGAGCATTTCTTCCGCATCACGCCAGGCATCTGATTCCGTGTCTTTGCCACGCTTTGACAATCCGCGGGATGTGTCCGACAATCCGCAGATAATGATCGGACTTTTTAGTGTTCCTAGCATTACCCCTTCACAGACAATATAAAACCGCGCGAACCGAAACTCGTTGGCATCTGCTATTGAAAACATGGCAGATGCCAATTCAGACATCGGCTTCGCGCGGTTATGTTTTGTTCAGTGGTGATGCAAGGAACACACAAAAGTCCTTAAATTGTCTGTCGGCTTGCGAACACACCCGCGGAGTGCTCAAAGCTTGGAAAGACATGGATCATCGGGGATGCCGGGCGCGGTGCGGATTAGAAATGCCGGATTTTGCGATCAGAACCGCCGCCGGCAAGTTCCACCCGGAACATTTTACCATTCTGTTTTTACCTGTCCCTGCTTTTCTCCGCCGTGTCCCCGGGATACACCGGGTTTTTAGGCATCTATGATTCGACGACCGCCAGCCCCCAGGGAGCCAGTGTCAGGACGGCACCGGCGGCAACCGGGGTGTCGGTTAAAAGATCGGTGCCCGCATTTCCGGTGTGGGTCACTGTCCGCGGTTCGTCCGAATAGTTGAAGTAGTAGCACAGATTTTTGCCAAAATCGTTTGTGCCGCGCTTTACGATCAGCGGAAACTGCGGTGTGTCTTCGGAAAGACCTTCATACCCGTGTCTGGAGAGGTAGGATACGAGCAGCGGCTCCAACAGTTCATCATCGAAGAAAGCGCCGAGGTAGAGGGCGGAGCCCTTCTGATAGGCGTTCTCGGTCACGGCGGCATAACTGCCCCAGAATGGATGGTCATAATGCGCGAGCGGCGTCGCGGTGTCACAGGTGACAAGCTCCATCCAGTCGTGTGTGAGGGCGCTCCTGCCGTCTGTGGTGGCGATGCGGACATTCTTCGGGTAGGTGAACTGGTCGTAGTGAATGCCAAGGCACCTACCAAGAAGATGTGGCTGTACGTCGTGGTGGATTTTCAACTGTTCGTCGGCGAAGCCGGTGCGGAAAGTGGCGATCAGGTGTCCGCCTTCTGCCACGTAGCGGTCGAGCGCGCCGAGGAGATCGTCGGATGCGGCATAGAGCGCCGGAACAACGAGAAAATCATACGCGGAAAAATCGCGCTCGCCGGAAGAGACCATGTCAAACTCGATGTTTCTGCGGTACAGGGCGTCGGCAAGCCAGCGCATCACGGCATTGTAGCTGTGGTCGCCGGTGGTCTCAAGCGGAAACTGGCGCAGCCCCGCCAGGGAGAGATTGTCCAGCAGGATGGCGACGCGGTTTTTCTTTTTCAGATTCACAAGGTGTGCGCCGATGCGCTTCCATTCCGCGCCGATTCCGCTGGCCTCCCGGTAGGTGGCATTTTCGGAAAAATCGTGGGAGAGTACGCCTTTCCAGTAGCTCTCGATCGCATTGTGGATCGAGTGCCAGTGCCAGTACATCACGCTGTTGGAGCCATTTGCAAGGTGGCTGTACGCCTGCAGGCGCAGCTGCCCCGGATAGGGGAGCCACGGGGTCAGACCCTGCGCCTCTGTCTCTAAGATCAGATAATTGTCCTTCTTTAAGCTGCGCGCAATATTTCCGCATACAGTGATCTCAGCTCCGGTCAGGTCGTCCTGCGAAGGATGGTAAATATCGGCGCCTGCCACGGTCATGCAGCGGGCGGCGTCATACTGGTCGACCTCCGGCTGATAGCCGTAAGAGTGATCGGTCCAGTCAAAATCAAAATTCTGCGTGATGAACTGGTCGTCACGTTTGTACTCTTTGATAATGTCCGATTGCCAGGAGAGGAACTCTGTGACGAGGGAGCGCTGAAAACGCTGAAATTCTGCGGCAAGACTCTGGTTGATCGTGCCGCGTACATCCGGAAAATCCGCCCAGTCGTTCACGCGGTTGCTCCAGTAATCCAGACCGAATTCACGGTTGAAATCCAAAATGTCCGGGTATTTTTTCTTCAGGGAAGCGACGAACATCTGCTGAACCCGCGGACCGGCCGTTCCGTAGCTCTTGGTCTCGTTGTCCAGCTGGAAGCCGATGATGTTCGGAACGTCCTTTAAGTGCTCCATCATGGCGCGGATGATGCGCTCGGCGTGATAACGGTAGCCGGGGTGCGTGATGTCCATGTTCTGACGGTGACCGTAGAGCTCCTGCCCGTTTGCTGTGACGGCGAGAATATCCGGGTATTTGCGCGCCAGCCAGGTTGGTATCGCGTAAGTCGGGGTTCCGATGATGACGGAAAAATGATGCTTTGCGGCGGCCTGTACCATGCGGTCGATGCAGGTAAAGTCAAAGACGCCGTCGGATGGTTCTAAGGTGCTCCAGGTGGATTCGGCGATGCGGATGGTATTCATGCCGGCACGCTCCATCATTTCCATATCTGTCTCCAGACGGTCATACGGCAAATATTCCAGATAGTAGGCTGCTCCAAAGAGCAGGTGATCTGTTCTCATATCGGGTGATCTCCAATCTTTTCTAAAATTTTCTATAAGAAGTAGCTGTTTTGCGCATGCTGGCACATAAAAATGTGCAACCGTTTGCGCTTTTTCATTATACCATCACAAAAATGGACTGTAAACAACAGAAAGTACCGTAAATACTGCAAAAAATGAGAACTTATTTTTGGTAAAAAAGGGGATTGATTTTTCCGGAATTGTGTTTGATAATAAAAAAAGATTGCGCAACAAGCGCAAAATAAAGGGGAACTCCGGACGATGGTCCGGGGTTGGAGGTTACTATGGAGAAGGAAGAGAAAAAAGATATTACCATTGCGGATGTAGCGGAGGCGTTAGGGGTTTCAAAGACAACGGTTTCCCGCGCCATATCCGGAAAGGGAAGAATCGGGAAAGAGACCCGCAAGAGGGTTCTGGAATACATAGAGGAGCACGATTATAAGCCGAACGCCATCGCCAAGGGACTGGCACAGTCGAAAACGTACAATATCTGTGTGGTGATGCCGCGCGATTATGAAGTGGTGGACTGGAATTTCTTCCAGCGCTGCCTATTCGGTATTCAGGAGATGGCGGAGACGGTCGGATATGACATTCTGCTTACGATGTGTCAGATGAATGATATTTCTTCGCTGGAGCGGATTGTTGCAAATCATAAGGTGGATGGTGTGATTCTGATGCGTACCTTTCTGGAGGATGCACAGATTGAATTCCTGCAGCAGAAAAATATTCCGTTTGTGACGACAGGAAGTACGAATTATGAGGGTGTAATCCAGATCGACCACAACCACAGAAGTGCCTGCCGGGAATTGACATCCATTATTTTAATGAAGAATTTAAAGCGGATTGCACTGATCGGCGAGGACGAGGGATACATGGTAACGCACAGCCGTCTGCTCGGATTCCGGGACGCCTATGAACAGCAGGGGGAGACGCTCGATGAGAATCTGCTGTATTTAAGCCCGGAAAACCGGGTGCGCGTCGATCGGACGGTAAAGGAGATCCTGGAACAGAATGTGGACTGCATTCTGTGCATGGACGATGCGGTGACCAGCAGGGTTTTAAAGGTACTGCGGGAACAGCACGTCAGGGTGCCGCAGGATGTGCGGGTGGCATCTTTTTATGACAGCACGATTCTCGAGAACCATGTGCCGTCGATCACTTCGCTTGCTTTCGATGCCAAGGAACTTGGAAAAGTGGCGTGCCGGACGCTCTTAGATCTTGTGGAGGGACTGGAGGTAAAGCAGAAGACATTACTTCCATATGAGGTCGTACTCAAGGAATCCACGAAATAGTGCACACCGGGCAGTGCGGATTGTGTCGGAATACGGTGTCTGACACGCCGGAAATGGTGCAGGGAATGGGAAAATCAGCAAAATCGCTCAATATGCGCTTGAAATGTTGGAAAATATAAAGAAAACAGTGGAATATGCTTGGAATATTCGGGTTTATCGGTTGCACAAAAATAATGAATGATTCCACGAAAAGCTGATATTTTTTTAAAACTTGTGCATTTGTGCCAAAAAAAAAGCAAATTTATTATAAAATATAAACATTGACATCAAAACAGGCACGTAATATACTTTAATCATAGAACAACCGATTGCGCAATAGATGCGCAGTACCGCAGGTACGATACGGAATTGGGCATGCGGCGTTCTGAAAAAGTTTTGAAAAAGAAAAGGGAGGATTTTCAAAATGAAGAAAAAAGTTTTGAGCGCATTATTATGTGCGAGCATGGTAGCAACCATGGTAGCCGGATGCGGCGGAAGCAGCAGCGAGACAACAGACAGCAATGCAGCAGCAGACAACAGCGCAGCAGACAACAGCGCAGCAGCAGGTACTGAGGAAGCAGCAGCTCCTGCAGCAAGCGGAGACACCATTGCTTTAAGAGTATGGGCCGCTGAGGAAGACCAGACATTAACCAACGAGCTTATTGAGCAGTTTAAGGAAGCAAATCCGGATCAGACATTTGACATTACAGTTGGTGTAGAGTCTGAGGCAAATGCTAAGGATGATATCTTAGTTGATCCGACAGCAGCAGCTGATGTATTCGCATTCGCAAGTGATCAGCTGATTGATCTTGTAGATGCAGGTGTATTACAGGCAGTACAGGATGTTGATACTGTCTCCAGCCAGAATGTAGCAGGTGCTGTTGAGGCAGCTACCGTAGACGGTACATTATATGCTTACCCGATGTCTGCTGATAACGGATACTTCTTATATTATGACAGCAATGTTGTAACAGATCCGACCAACTGGGATGCAATCCTTACAGACTGTGCAGCAGCAGGCAAGAAAGCCGGAATGGTGCTTGCAAGCGGCTGGTACAATGCAGGTTTCTTCTACGGAGCAGGATTTACAACAGTATTAAATGATGACGGAAGCACAGCAATGGACTGGAACGGAACATCTGCTGACGGTATCAAAGGTACCGATGTTGTAGACGGTATGCTTGCAATCGCAACAAACCCGGCATTCTTACCAATCACAGACGGTGATACAGCAAACCAGATTGCAACTGGTGAGCTTGGTGCTATCGTTTCCGGTACATGGGATGCAGCAGCAGTACAGGAAGCATTCGGTGATGGATATGCAGCATGCGCACTTCCGACTTATACATGCGCTGGCAACCAGGTTCCGATGGGTTCTGCAGCTGGTTACAAGATGATCGGTGTTAATGCAAACTCTGCACAGGTTGGCTGGGCTATGGAATTAGCAAAGTTCTTAACCAACGAGCAGAGCCAGGAGACACGTTTTGCTGAGAGACAGATCGGACCGTCCAACATTGCAGCTGGCGAGTCTGATGAGGTTAAAGCAAATGTAGCAATCGCTGCAGTTACCGCACAGAATGGTGCTAACGGTGTTGTTCAGATAGTAGGCAGCGGTTACTGGGATCCGTCCAAAGCATTTGGTGAGATCATTGCTCAGGGTAACCCGGACGGAACAGATGTACAGACATTGCTGGATAATCTGGTAGAGTCTGCATCACAGCCGACAGAATAAGCAGTAACACGATTTTATAAGAGTGTATGAAGAGAAAAAGGCCCGCATACGAAGATGGGAATCGTGAGTGGGTCTTTTTCTTCATCTGAATATCAACAGAACCCAAAGAACACGCAGAACAGGTATACACTGCGTGCAGCAAAGATACAAGGAGAACGCCATTTTACAGAAAATGGCGGTTATGGAAAGGCATGGGTGCTTGCATGAATAGTAAGGAAAGTAAAAAGAATCCGGTGGCTGCATTCTTCGGAGCAATCGGAAAATTCTTTAAGGAATTTGGTGAGGCTGCCGCCAAAGGGGACGGTGCAGTGAAAGCATCGCTGCTCGTAGCGGGTGCCGGTTATTGGAAAAGAAAACAAATCATCAAGGGATTTCTGGTAACATTACTGGAAATCGGGTTAATTCTATATACGGTATTGATCGGGGTGCCATATATCAGCCAGCTGAATACCTTAGGTACGGTAGAGCGTGCGATGGTGTACAACCCGGCAACGATGAAGAATGAGGTCAATGATTATGATAACTCCCTTCTGATTCTGCTCTTCGGTGTCATCAGTCTGAGTTTTCTCATTGTGGGAATCCTGCTTTGGATGGCAAACGTGAGAAATACATACCGCTTACAGCTTCGCGCTGAAGCGGGAAAGCACATCAATACATTTAAGGAAGACTGCAATGAGATGCTGAATGATAAGTTTCATTTTACGTTGCTGGCGCTTCCGGTTCTGGGTGTGATTATCTTTAATATCATGCCGTTGGTCGTTATGATCTGCATTGCATTTACGAACTATGATAAGAGTCATATGCCGCCAAATGCATTGTTTACCTGGGTGGGACTTGCAAACTTTAAGTCCCTGTTTACCACGAGCATTACCTCCACATTCGGATATACATTCTGGAGAATTCTGGGATGGACGCTGCTCTGGGCAGTGCTTGCCACATTTACGACCTATTTTGGAGGAATTATTCTCGCCCTTCTGATCAACAACAAGAACACAAAATTAAAAAAGATGTGGAGAACGCTTTTTGTTGCAGCTATTTCCGTTCCACAGTTTGTAACATTGCTGTTGCTGCGTAACTTTTTCGCAAATACAGGAATTGTCAATTCATTCTGCAAGAACATCGGTCTGGTTGATCTGTTACAGAATCTTGGCTGGATCAAAGCAAATTATATTCCGTTTTTGAGCGATCCGGTCTGGGCGAAAATCACGATCGTTGTCATCAATATCTGGGTAGGTGTTCCTTATCTGATGCTGATTGCAACCGGTGTACTTATGAACATTCCGGAAGAGTTAAAAGAGAGTGCGAAGATTGACGGAGCAAACTCATTCCAGATTTTCCGCAAGATCACAATGCCGTATATGCTGTTTATCACAGGACCATACCTCGTAACACAGTTTACGGCAAACATCAATAACTTTAATGTAATTTACCTGCTGACACAGGATATTTACACAACGACCAACCAGAAACTGGCGGCTTCCTGGGGTAAGGAGATTGATCTTCTGGTTACCTGGCTGTATCGTCTGACCAGTGAGCAGTACAACTATAAGATGGCATCCGTCATCGGTATCTGCGTCTTTATCGTATGTGCAGTCATTACATTATTTGCCTTTAACTTCCTGATTAAAGGAGATAAGGAGGATACATTCAGATGATGGGAAAGAGAAAAATTGTTAATTCCGTTTTGCTTCACGTAGTGCTTGCTGTGCTTGCAGTGATCTGGATCACGCCGATCGTGTGGCTGATTGTAACCTCGTTTAGCGGATATGATGGCATGAACACGAGCCGCTTCTTCCCGGAGACATGGTCGATCCGCAATTATACTCGTATGCTCTTTGAACCGGACACAGTATCACAATTCCCGATCTGGTTTAAGAATACGTTGGTTATTGCCATTTTTGTATGTCTGATTTCAACTTCTTTTGTATTGATGGTCAGCTATGCAATGAGCTGCATGCGTTTCAAAGGAAGAAAAGCTCTCATGAATATCGCAGTTATGCTGCAGCTGTTCCCGGGCTTTTTGTCCATGATCGCTATTTACTTTATTTTGAAGTCCGTCAACTTAACCAACAGCCATATCGGTATGATTCTGGTGTACTCCGGTGCATCCGGACTAGGTTACCTTGTGGCGAAGGGATTCTTTGATACGATTCCGACATCCCTGCGTGAGGCTGCGTATCTGGAGGGTGCTTCCGAGGCAAGAACATTCTTCACGATCGTGCTTCCGCTTTCCAAGCCGATCATTGTGTACACTGTTATCAGTTCTTTCCTGGTACCGTGGACAGATTTCGTTTTTGCAAAGATCATCTTAAACTCCGGTATCTCGACAGACTGGACCGTTGCGATCGGACTTTACAACATGCTGAATCGTACGCTGATCCCGACATACTTCTCGAGATTCTGCGCGGGCGGCGTTATGGTCGGTATCCCGATCGGTATTTTGTTCATTATCATGCAGAAGTTCTATGTAGAAGGAATTACCGGTGGTTCGGTGAAGGGATAAATAGCGAAGGAAAATACTATTGCAGGCATTGCAGCATTGGCTGCAATGCCTGAGTATTTCCAACTTCGCATTAGAAAAATGCAAAAGCGGCATTTTTCAAAGTGCAATACAAGTTTTTTAGGTAGGCGGGTGAGGATGCACCAGGCATCTTTTCCATAAAAATGAAAGAAATATAGAAATTGAGGAGGAAGAAAATGGATCAATTTATTTTAAATCTGATTCACAGACCAGAGATGGTTCCGGAGTATTCCGCAACTGTCACAGGACAGGGAAAGGAAGAGGACATCGGAGACAAGGCTCTCTTGACAGAATCTCTGGATATTTTCAAGACACAGCAGAGACTCGCACATGAGAATGGATTAAAAGTAACCATTCAGATGACATACGCATCTCTTTTCAATGACGAGGCAGTGGAGATTGCGAAGCATGACCACGACGTATACGGAGACGAGATCGCATTATCTCTGCTCGGACTTCCGTGTGAGGAGTTCCGTGAGAAATACAAGACCAAGGACTTCTGTATCTGGATGTTCTCCATGGAGGACAAAAAAGCCATCGTCAACGATGTGTTTGAGAAGTTCCATGACAGATTTGGATTCTATCCGGAGTCAACCGGTTCCTATTACATGGATGCCGATTTGACCAACTATATCAAGGCAACTTATCCGACCGTAAAGTGTGCGGTTGCCACCTGCTGGGAGGAAGGCCCGAAAGCTTACCATACCTGCAACAACTCCTGGTACACGTTATTCGACGGCGGCCCATGGGCACCGTGGATCCCGTCCAAGCAGAATACACATGCACCGGCAGCCAATGCGGCTGAGGACAGCGGTATCGTTGCAATCCCGCATCTGTCCCGCGACCTGATCGCATGCTATGACGGTAACGGTTCCAACTTCGGAACGCATCCGCAGAATGTACTTCGCGGAATGATCTACGATACAAAGACCTGGGAGTACCCGTATCTGTACAACCTGATCGATCAGTATCGTTCGTTAGGAAAATACAACAACGGTTATGCATACAACATGATGTTTGTAGGCCCGGGCTGGATGAACAAGATGGGACGCTGGGAGCAGCCGTATGAGCTTCTCTACAAGTCTTACAGCGACGGCTGTGCATATTACGGTAAGCTGAAAAAAGAGGGCAAGTTAGTCGATATGACGATGTCCGAGTTCGCAGATTACTACCGCGAGAAGAAGGGCGTGGATGCCGGCAACTACAATGAGCCGGAGTGTGCGCTCTGGAGAGATATCCTCTACGGATCAGACAAGCAGCTGTTCTGGTACTGCGATCCGTACATGAGAGCCTGCGTCAATATGGATCAGGGCGGCGCAATCGTTGACCTTCGTCCGTATGCAGCGAAGCTGGAGTGGCCGGTTGGTATCGGCACAAAGCACGTACAGGATGCATCTTATCCGTTCCTGATCCAGGAGAAGTACCGTGCAGGTTATTTCACACATTACGCAGGAGAGGGAACAGTAAGAAGTGCGAAGCTTTCCTACAAGGGTGAGGAAGTAGATCTCTGCCTCTGCCCGACACACGCACATTTTTCACAGGAAGGAAAAACACGAATCCTGACACTGGATCCGGTAACGATCGAGTTCAGAGACCTGACTGTGAAGCTTCAGACAAAAGAATACTTTGAGGAAGGCTCCTCCAACATCAAGATCGAGCGTACCATCCTTGAGATGAGTGACCCGAGTGCAGAGGTTACCTTAAACGAGTATATGGTTGCATGCTACGGCACAACCGAGTATTCCGAGGATATGTCCCATATCACCTTAAAGATCGACGGACCGGAAGAGAAGACGATCCATTATGAGTACAAGTGCCGCGAGGAGGGTGTCAAGGGTGCGACAGAAGTAAGCGCCGTGATTCCGGAGATCGAGACACGCGTATCCATGACTGCATCCAACGCGGACGCGGAAGGATATGTAAAAGAGGGATATGCATTCTCACCGATGTTTACCCTGGGATACAGAAAAACAATCTCAGATAAGGAGGTATTTGCAACATGGCTCAACTTGGCAAAGGCAAATTAAATTATAGATGCCCGTCCTGTTTTTTAAGAGATCTGGACATTGATATGTTTTACAATAAGGAAACAGGTATTTACAGCTGTATCCGCTGCCAGTACAGAGGAACAGAAGAAGATGTCCTGGAGAAAAATGAGATGATCCGCTTCCGCTATAAGGCAATGCACCAGCGGTTCGACAAGTTCGACTTTGATTAAGCTACGAGCAGTGTAGAGAAATCCAGTGACACCGGAGGAAAGCTTGCTTTCCAGAGGTGTTGCTGGATTTCTCTATAGGGCGACAGCCCACAGCGAGAAGAAGCGAAGCGGAATCGAGCTGTCACGGCGAGGAGCTTTACGCTGCCACAGCGGGGAGAAAATGGAGTAATTATGGGGAAAAAGAAGAAAGATACCATCGAGCTTCGGTTCTATGAGATACCGCAAAATGAATATGTTCTGGCACTTCTTGGAGAAAACTGGATCCGGGATTATGGTCATGATGAGGTACATCTTCATTTTCACAATCTGATGGAGATCGGAGTGTGCAGAAACGGTACGGGGAAACTGATTCTGGACGAAGAACAGCGCCCCTATCAGCCTGCCATGGTGAGTATTATACCGAACAACTATCCTCATGTGACGATCAGCAATACAAAAGAAGGACCAAGCTACTGGGAATATCTGTTTTTTGATCCGGCGCAGATTATTGCGGAAATGTATCCGAAGAACGAGCTGTTCTGCCGGGAACTGATCCGGAAAGTCAACCGGAGAGCGCTGTTTCTCCATGAATGGGAGAATCACAATCTCGCGTTTCTTGTCCGGCAGATCATGGAGGAGATGCGGGGACGGCGCAGCCATTATACGGACAGCGTGAGAGGTCTGTTGTATTCTCTTGTGATAGAGATTATCCGGCTGAATGAGGAGCAGGAGGCAAAGCAGGAAGTGCAGGGTGTGGAAATGCAGAAACATTCGGGAGTGACGCAGATTGCGGCGGCACTCGACTATGTGCGCATGGAATATATGCACATGATCCGGGTGGAGGAGCTGGCGCAGGAATGTCATATGAGTGAGACGCATTTCAGAAGGCTGTTTGAGTCCTGTATGAACATGTCTCCGGTGGATTACATCAATCTTGTCCGGATTCAGAAGGCATGCGATCTGTTGAAAAAGACGACGGATTCGATGGACATTGTGGCACAGAAGGTAGGCTTTACGACAACATCCACATTTAACCGGAATTTTAAAAAGTTTTTAAACACATCCCCCTATCAGTGGAAAATCAATCCGGAAAATTACGAGACAAAGCTTTTAAATTACAATATTTCCGCGCGAAAAGGATGGTAATAAATAATGGTGGAAAATGCGCGTTTTGTGCCGAAAAATAAGTACAAAATGCGCATTTTTTCGCTATAATGAACTTAACAAACGCAATAACAGCAATCATAAATTGGGGGATGAACAGTATGGGAGAATTTTTGTTTGAGAGATTAAGTGATCCGGAATATTACGAGGAGAACCGCGTGGCGGCGCACTCCGACCATGTGGCGTACCGGAACTGGGATGAGGCGGACGTGTGGCTGGATCCGCTCGGAAGAAAGAGCAGTTTCCGCCTGTTTTTAGACGGATCATGGAAATTCCACTATGCGAGAAACTATGAGCAGACGATCCATGGATTTGAAAAGCCGGAATACGACTGCAGGGGATGGGATGACATCCGCGTGCCGGCACATATCCAGATGGAAGGCTATGACAGTCCGCAATATGCGAACACGCAGTATCCGTGGGATGGAAGGGAAGACGTCTGGACGGACGAGATGCCGACGAAGTTCAATCCGGTCGCAAGTTATGTGAAATATTTCACATTGCCGGAGACTTTTTCTGGTGAACGTGTGTTTATCTCGTTCCAGGGAGCGGAGAGCGGCATGGCACTCTGGTTGAACGGAGCATATGTCGGATACAGTGAGGATTCTTTTACGCCGTCCGAGTTTGAACTGACGCCTTACCTTAAGGACGGGGAGAACAAGCTGGCGGTGCAGGTATTTAAGTGGACGATCGGAAGCTGGTGCGAAGATCAGGATTTCTTCCGGTTTTCCGGTATTTTCCGCAGCGTCTATCTCTACATGATTCCGAAGACGCATCTCTGCGACATTAAGATCCGTCCACAGGTGGCGGAGAATCTGTCCTGCGGCACGCTGGAGCTGGATCTTCGCTCCTGCGGCAGCGGAAGTGTGCGCATACAGCTTGTGGAGCGCGGAAGACTTGATCTGGCGGAGAGCCGCTATGAGACACCGGAGGGCACGGAGGTGTTTGCTCTGGAGGAGAAGATGGAAGGAACCTTACATGTCTCGCGGGAAGTGGCGGATGTGAAGCTGTGGAGCGCGGAGGAGCCGTATCTGTATGAACTTCGGATGGAGGTGTATGATGCGGCAGGGAAGATGCAGGAGGTCGTCGCGTCGAAGATCGGCTTCCGTCGGTTCGAGATGAAGGACGGACTGATGCTTTTAAACGGAAAGCGGATTGTGTTTAAGGGCGTCAACCGCCACGAATTCAGTTCCCTGACCGGACGTGTGGTGAGCATGGAGGAGACGCTCACCGACGTCGTGACCATGAAGCGGAACAATATCAATTCCATCCGTACCTGCCATTATCCGGACAATGTCGGACTGTATGAGCTCTGCGACATCTACGGACTCTACATGATCGCGGAGAATAATATGGAGTCCCATGGAAGCTGGGATGCAGCGGCGATGCGTAAGATCGCGGATCCGCAGACGATTGTGCCGGGAGACAATCCGAAGTGGGAAGCGAGAATGCTCGATCGCGTGAATTCCTGTTACCAGCGCGATAAGAACCATCCGGCGATCCTGATCTGGTCCTGCGGCAATGAGTCTTACGGTGGAAGCGTGATTTATCAGATGTCCGAGAAGTTCAGAGAGCTGGATTCCGACCGCCTGGTTCACTACGAGGGAGTCTATAACGACAGACGCTACAACGGAAGCAGCGATATGGAAAGCCAGATGTACCCGCCGGTAGAGCGGATTGTGAAAAATCTGGCAGAGCAGAAAGAGAAGCCGTTTATCTGCTGTGAGTACACGCATGCGATGGGCAATTCCTGCGGCGCGATGCACAAGTACACCGATCTGACCGACATAGAGCCGCGCTATCAGGGCGGATTTATCTGGGATTACATCGATCAGTCCATCACGAAAAAGGATCGCTACGGGAAGGAATTTCAGGCGTACGGCGGTGACTTCTTAGAGCGGCCGACGGACTATAATTTCAGCGGCAACGGCATCTGCTATGCAAAGGGGCGCGCCGAGTCACCGAAGATGCAGGAAGTAAAATTCAATTACCAGAACATCAGCGTATCCTTTACCGAAGATGGTTTTACGGTAAAAAATAAAAACCTGTTTACCGATACGGCAGAGTATGACTGCATCCTTCTGCTGGAGAAGAACGGCGTGGCGGCAGGCCGCAGAAAAATAGCGCTGTCTGTGGCACCGCTCTCGGAAAAGACGTTTGTTCTGGCGGAACTGGAGGGCTGCATGGCTCTTGCCGATGAACTGGAACATGCGGGAAAGGAAGCCGGGGCGGAATACGCACTGACCGTATCGTTTGTACTGCGCGAAGAACTGCTCTGGGCAGAGCCGGATCATGAGATCGCATTCGGACAGAAGATTTTTGTGGCAAAATCACCTGCAAATGGTGGGACAATCGGCGATGCCGCGGTAGAATATGAAGGAAAGTGCGTGACGAACCGTAAGGCGGGACTTCAGGTCATCCACGGAAAGTGGAACCTGGGCGTGAAGGGTGAGAATTTTGACGTACTGTTTTCCTACAACAGCTGTGGACTGGTGTCCTACCGCTACATGGGAAAAGAATTGATTGAGAAGATACCGATGCCGAATTTCTGGCGCGCGCCGATCGACAATGACTGCGGAAGCCGCATGCAGGGGCGGATGGCGCAGTGGAAGATCGCGAGTATGTATGCCGGAATGAGCAGCAAGGGCATGTTCGATTATGAGGAACCGGTTGTGAGAGAGGGGGAGGATGGCGTTTCCATCACCTATACCTACCTGCTTCCGACCACGCCGCAGGCAAAATGCCGCGTGACGTACACTGTGACGCCGGATGCGTATGTGCAGACTGAACTGACCTATGACCCGGTGGAGGAGCTGGGCGATATGCCGGAATTTGGAATGCTCTTTAAGCTGAATGCGGATTACGACAGACTGGAGTGGTATGGTCTCGGACCGCAGGAGACGTATATGGACCGCAGATGCGGCGCGAAGCTTGGTGTATACAGGAACTGCGTGGCGGATAATATGGCGCAGTATCTGGTACCGCAGGAGTGCGGCAACAAAGTAGGCGTGCGCTATGCGAAGGTGACGGATGAGAGAGGAAGGGGCATGCTCTTTACCGGAGACGAACTGTCATTTTCCGCGCTGCCTTACACACCGCATGAACTGGAAAATGCAATGCATGCGTATGAACTGCCTGAGGTGCATTACACGGTTGTACGTGTGGCGCTGGCGCAGATGGGCATTGGCGGAGACGACAGCTGGGGGGCACCGGTTCATCCGGAATATCACATTGATGTGACAAAGCCTCTGACACTGCGGTTCGGTTTCCGCGGAATATAGAAAAACAGAAAGGAGAGCGGGCATGGAATGCAACCTGTGCCCGCGAATAGGCATATGAAGTTTGTGAAAGGAATGGATCTGTCCACACTGCTCGAACTGGAGCGGTGCGGAGCAAAGTATTACGATAACGGGGAGGAGCGGGATCTTCTTGCAATCATGAAGAGCTATGACGTCGACACCATCCGTATCCGTCTGTGGAATGATCCGTGGTCGGAGACCGGCGAATCTTATGGCGCGGGGGAGAATGATTTAAAGACCTCTCTTGAGATTGCAAAGCGTGTGACGGCGGCAGGGTTCGGCGTGCTTCTCAATTTTCACTATAGCGATTTCTGGGCAGACCCGGGCAAACAGATCAAGCCGAAGGCATGGGCAGATTACGGTGTGAAGGAGCTGGAGCAGGCGGTCTATGATTACACCCTGGAATCCATGCGGACATTCCTGGATGCCGGCGTCAATATTACCATGGTGCAGGTGGGAAATGAACTTTCCAACGGTCTGCTCTGGCCGGAGGGAAAAGTCCCGAACTATGACAATATTGCGACATTCGTCAATGCGGGAATTCGTGCGGTGCGGAAAGCGGATGCCACGATTCCGGTGATGATTCATCTGGATAATGGCGGAAACAATGCGCTGTACCGCGAGTGGTTTGACAATTTTACAAAGCGCGGGGAGGATTTCGAGATCATCGGACTTTCCTATTATCCGTTCTGGCACGGTTCACTGCAGATGTTAAACGACAACATGAATGACATTGCGGAGCGCTACGGCAAGGATCTGGTGATTGCCGAGGTTTCCATGGGCTATACGATGGAAGACTACAAGAATTACGAGAAGCTTTCCGATGAAGATCGCAAGGGATATGCGACCAGACCGGCGCTTGTGGAGAAGATCGAATATCCGATGACAAAGCAGGGTCAGTACGATTTTATGGAAGATTTCTTGAACCGCATCAGCCACATCAAAGGCGGAAAAGGAAAGGGATTCTTCTACTGGGAGCCGGCATGGATTCCGGTACCGGGCTCCGGCTGGGCAACACCGGCCTCCTTAAAATATATGAACGATCCGGGACCATGTGGAAACGAGTGGGCAAATCAGGCGCTGTTTGACTACGATGGCAACGCACTGCCGACGCTTGCACTGATCCGTGATTTTAAACCGGAAGTATAAAAAACGGGGCTGCCGCATGAACGGAGATTGTGATCGATGGCATTGTGAAAAATGATAAATGACAGATCAGAAAAACATGCAACTTTGTTGCATGTTTTTTTGATTATGTTGCAGTTTGAAAAAGGTCTATTGCAAAGGAACACAGAGACGTTATAATAGAATTACAACAGGACGGTAACAGAAACCATTCATAGAAAAAATGATGTATAAGGAGGTAACGCATGATCTGGGAACCAGTACTTGCAAAGTTTAAAGAATTATTTGGGGATGAGGGAGAGATCGGAGTTTATTTCGCACCGGGACGTGTGAATATGATCGGTGAGCATACCGATTACAACGGAGGACATGTATTTCCATGTGCGCTCACGATCGGTACCTACGGTGTGGCGAGAAAAAGAGACGACAAGAAGCTTCGCTTTTATTCCATGAATTTTGAGAATCTCGGTGTGCTGGAGTCTTCCGTGGAGGGCTTAAAGCCGGAGAAGGAAGCAGACTGGACGAACTACCCGAAGGGTGTGATGTGGGCGTTCGGCGAGAAGGGCATGAAAGTGGAGTCCGGTATGGATCTCGTGCTGTTCGGCAATATTCCGAACGGTTCCGGATTGTCTTCTTCCGCATCGGTGGAAGTGCTGACCGGATTCATCCTGCGTGATATGTTCGGCTTTGATGTGACGAATCAGGATCTGGCATTGATCGGCCAGTATTCCGAGAACAAGTTCAACGGCGTCAACTGCGGTATTATGGATCAGTTCGCCATTGCGATGGGCAAGGCAGGACATGCGATTTTCCTGGATACGGCGACCTTAAAGTATGAGTATGCGCCGATCAGGCTCGAGAATGCGAAGATTGTGATCTCCTGCAGCAACAAAAAGCGCGGACTCGGTGATTCCAAATACAACGAGAGACGCAGTGAGTGTGAGACAGCGCTTGCCGAACTGCAGAAAGTGGTAAAGATCAACGCGCTCGGCGATCTGACAGAAGCGCAGTTTGAGCAGTATCAGGATACCATCACAAGTCCGGTGTGCCAAAAGCGTGCAAAACATGCCGTATATGAGAACCAAAGAACGATCAAGGCGGTGGAGGCACTGCAGAACAACGATGTCGCGCTGTTCGGAAAGCTGATGAATGACTCCCACGTATCTTTGCGTGATGATTACGAGGTAACGGGAATCGAGCTGGATACCCTGGTTGAGGAAGCATGGAAGATCGACGGTGTGATCGGTTCCCGCATGACGGGTGCGGGCTTTGGCGGATGCACGGTCAGCATCGTGAAGGATGACGCGGTGGATGCGTTTATCGAGAAGGTCGGAACCGCCTATAAGAACAAGATTGGCTATGCCGCAGATTTCTATGTCGTAGAGATCGGCGACGGCCCGGTAAAATTGGCGTAGTGACAGAGTATATTTAGAAACGAGGTTGGATCATGATACAAGAAAGAATATTGGAACTGACAGAATACGGACTGGTGACGGGACTCATAGAGCCGCAGGATGAGCGGTTTACGATCAACCGTCTGCTGGAGCTGTTTCACATTGACGAACTGGAGGATGAAGTCACGGCGGCTTATGAGAAGCGCACGCCGATGACGCAGGAGAGCGCCGAGGAGGCGCTGCCACAGATCCTTGCAGAGATGCTCGATTACGCGGCGGAGCAGATGCTGATTCCGGACAATACGATTACATACCGCGATCTGTTTGACACAAAGATCATGAGCATGCTGGTTCCAAGACCGAGCGAGGTGGTACGCCGTTTCTATGATCTTTATGAGAAGGAGTCTCCGCAGGCGGCGACGGATTATTTTTACAAGCTGTCCAGAGACACGGACTATATCCGCAGATACCGCGTGAAGAAGGATCTGAAATGGACGGCGGACACAGAGTTTGGAACGCTGGATATCACGATCAACCTGTCGAAGCCGGAGAAGGATCCGAAGGCGATTGCGGCGGCGAAGTTAGCAAAGCAGAGCGGCTATCCGAAATGCCTTCTGTGCAAGGAAAACGAGGGATACGCAGGACGTATCAACCATCCGGCGAGACAGAACCACCGCATCATTCCGGTGACCATCAACCAGAGCGACTGGTTTTTCCAGTATTCTCCGTACGTTTACTACAACGAGCACTGCATTGTGTTCAACGCAAACCACACACCGATGAAGATCGAGCGCGCTACCTTCGGAAAGCTGCTTGATTTCGTGCAGCAGTTCCCGCACTATTTTGTCGGTTCCAATGCCGATCTGCCGATCGTCGGAGGATCCATCTTAAGCCACGATCATTTCCAGGGCGGTCATTATGAGTTCGCCATGGCAAAGGCACCGGTGGAGCGCGAGATCACATTCAAAGGATATGAGGATGTAAAGGCAGGCATTGTAAAATGGCCGATGTCTGTCATCCGTATCAGCGCTACGGACAAGGATCGTCTGATCGATCTGGCAGACAAGATTCTCCTCGCATGGAGAGGCTACACGGATGAGGCGGCATTCGTCTACGCCGAGACAGACGGCGAGCCGCACAATACGATCACACCGATCGCAAGACGGCGCGGCGATGCGTATGAGCTGGATCTGGTACTGCGCAACAACATTACGACAGAGGAGCATCCGCTCGGTGTATATCATCCGCATGTAAAGCTTCATCATATCAAGAAGGAGAACATCGGTCTGATCGAGGTTATGGGTCTGGCAGTTCTTCCGGCACGCTTAAAGGATGAGATGGCGGATCTGGAGCAGGCGATCTTGGACGGCGTTGACATCCGTGCGGACGAGAAGCTGGCGAAGCATGCAGACTGGGTGGAGGAATTTCTTCCAAAGTACGGCTTTACCGCCGGCAGCGGTCTGGAGGGCGAGATCACACCGGAGAGGTTACATGAGATCGTTCAGACAGAGATCGGTCTGGTATTTAAGGAGGTTCTCACCGACGCAGGAGTCTACAAGTGCACGGAAGAGGGCAGAGCAGCCTTCATGCGCTTTGTGGATACGGTGAACGCATAGAAATAGAGAGAGGAAAAGAACGGATTACGGGACGGGGATTTTTTCCCCGGAAGTTGTCCGTTCTTTTTTTCAATTCCCGATAAATGTGTTATACTTGTGCATGGAGCAAATTTTTGCAAATGACCGTTTACTTTCACGTGGTAATTTGGTAAAGTAAAGGAATGAGAAAACGATGCGGGTCAGACCGCAGAAAAGAGGATAGGTATTATGGTATCAAAGAGAATACAAAAAGCGCTGGAGGGCAATTCGGCAATCCGCGCCATGTTCAATGAGGGCAGGGAGATGGCTGCAAAGTACGGGGAGGAGAATGTGTTTGACTTCTCACTCGGCAATCCGGCAACCCCGGCGCCGAAGGCGTTAAACGATGCGATCCGTGACCTTCTGGATGAGGCGGATGCAAAGGGAGCGGCAGGTTCTCTGGGCATTCATGGTTATATGGCAAATGCGGGCTATGAGGAAGTACGCCAGGCGATCGCAGAGAATTTGAACGAACGTTTCGGAACAAAGTTTACGGCACACAATCTGGTGATGACAGTCGGCGCCGCAGGCGGGCTCAACATTATTTTTAAGACGATTCTCGATCCGGACGATGAGGTCATCGTGTTTGCACCATTCTTCGGAGAATATCGCCAGTATGCGGCGAATTTTGATGCAAAGATTGTGATTGTACAGCCGAATCTGGAGACGTTTCAGCCGGATCTTGCCGATCTGGAGGCAAAGATTACCGCGCGGACGAAGGCGCTTATCGTGAATACGCCGAACAACCCGACCGGCGTGATCTACAAGCCACAGACGATGGAGCAGATCGGAGCTATTTTAGAAAAAAAGCAGGCGGAATTTGGAACAGACATTTATCTGATCTCGGACGAGCCGTACCGGGAGCTGGTGTATGACGGGAACAAAGAGGATTTCCTGACGAAATATTATCGCAATACCCTGGTGGGATATTCTTTCTCCAAATCCCTTTCCCTTCCGGGAGAGCGTATCGGTTATGTCGTGGTGCCGGATGAAGCGGCGGACGCCGAAGAACTGATCCGCGGCATTGAGATCTCAAACCGGACACTCGGATTTGTCAACGCACCGTCCCTGATTCAGAAAGCTGTGGCGCGCTGCCTTGAGGAGAAGACGGATGTCACGTTTTACGATGAGAACCGCAGCAGACTCTACGAAGGACTGACAAAGCTCGGATTTACCTGCATCAAGCCGGAGGGGGCGTTTTACCTGTGGGTGAAGTCACCGGTGGAAAACGAAGAAGAATTTGTAAACGAGGGAAAGAAATTTAATCTTTTGATGGTAAAGGGAAGTGCATTTGGCTGTCCGGGATTCGTGCGTCTGGCGTACTGTGTGTCCCATGAGACCGTGGAACATTCTCTGCCTGCATTTGCGAAGCTTGCGGCAGTGTACGGACTGGAAAAGTAGGAGGAACGGGATGGAGAACTGGGAGTCATATGTGAGAAAAGTGGTGCCGTATGTGCCGGGGGAGCAGCCGCAGGAGGAGCGGATGATCAAGTTAAACACCAATGAGAATCCGTATCCGCCCGCGCCGGGGGTGCAGAGAGCGCTTGCCGGATTTAACCCGGATACGCTGCGTCTGTATCCGGAGTCGACCTGCAAGGTGCTTGTGGATGCGATTGCTTCCTATTACGGACTGGGCAGCGATGAGGTATTTGTCGGAGTCGGCTCGGATGATGTGCTGGCAATGATTTTTTTGACATTTTTTAATTCCGGAAAGCCGGTTTTCTTCCCGGACATTACGTATTCTTTTTATGATGTGTGGGCAGATATGCTGCGCATTCCGTATGAGACGAAAGCGCTTGATGATGCGTTTGAGATCCGGGTGGAGGATTATTACGGGGAAAACGGCGGAGTGATATTCCCGAACCCGAATGCACCGACCGGCATTCTGATGCCGCTTGATAAGATCGAGGACATCATCGCGCACAACCGCGACGTGATCGTTGTGGTGGACGAGGCGTATATTGATTTTGGAGGGGTGTCGGCGCTGCCGCTGATTGAAAAATATGACAATCTTCTGATCGTGCAGACATTTTCCAAATCGCGTTCCATGGCGGGAATGCGCATCGGATATGCGATGGGAAATGCGAAGCTGATCCGTTATATCAATGACGTGAAGTATTCGTTTAATTCTTATACGATGAACCGGACAGCGCTTGTACTCGGTGTGGAGGCGATCCGTGACCGTGCTTATTTTGAGGAGACCAGAAAAAAGATCATCGAGACGAGAGAGTGGACGAAAAAAGAATTGCGGGCGTTGGGATTTACGTTCGGGGATTCGATGAGCAATTTTATCTTTGCTTCGCACGAGCGCGTGCCGGCAACAGAACTGTTCGAGGCGCTGCGCAGGGAGCATATCTATGTGCGTCATTTTACCAAGGAACGCATCAACAACTACCTGCGCATCAGCATCGGAACGAGAGAAGAGATGGAGACGTTTATTCGGTTCCTGAAGGAATATCTGAAAGAGGCATAGCCGATGAGCGGCCGGCCGCCTGCAGCTTTCGGATGCCGGAGGTAAAGACGATCAGACCGCCGACTGTCATGGCGATGCCGAACAGGAACCAGAAGATCAGAGAAAACGTCGTGTCGCCGAACGGGATGAGCCCGGAGAGCACGGTTCCCCAGAAGTTAAACAGCATGTGCAAAAGGAGCGAGTAATAGATGCTGCCGCCGCGGTTGCAGACATAGCCTAAAACAAGTCCCAGACAGAATGCGTAGATGCCCTGGATCATGTTCATGTGGAAGATGCCAAAAAGCAGCGCCTGCAGCAGATTGGCTGCCCAGAAAGGCAGACATTTCTTTGCCTGATGCATGGTGACACCGCGGAAGACCAGTTCCTCGCAGAACGGGGCGAAGATGACAGAGCAGATGACCATCAGAATGGAGATCTGATCGTCGAGACCTGCCGTCTCGAGCAGGGATTCGTATGCATCCATCCAGTGCGGAAAGAGCGACGCGACAAAGCTCATGATATAGGTTGTCAGATACTGTGTGCCAGGCATCAGCATGACGATGCCCGCGACTGCAGCAGGATGAAACGTCTGACGCAGAACGGGGCGGTAATTGCCGCCATACCGGCAGTAGTACCACAGACCGAACACGGCGATCGACATGGCATTGTAGATTAACAGTACGCCGGTGTTGAAGCGCTGGGAACTCCACAGGGAAAAGGCGTCATCTACAATATCGAGGAACCCCGCGCTGCCGGTGACAGAGTACCAGCCGCTCTCGATCAGCAGGGAAAGTCCCATGGCAAAGTAGGTTGCGAGAAACTGAATCGCAATCACAAGAAGCAGCGGGACAAAAATAAACAGGAATTGTTTTAATTTCTTCATTATTATAATCTCCAGTTATCGTTGGTATGAAATAAAGTTCTTGCAATTTCCAGATACTTCTATTATTATAACAATCGGATTTCATGAATGCAAGCAGTGGAAAAAGTGCGTGCATGGACAGAAACTTGGGTATTTACTTTAAAACTTTAATATGCTAAAATAACAAAAGAATCCATTTTGGGAAGAAGGAGAAGAACATGAGTAAGAAACTTAGGACAGATGCAGTGGATCATCTTTTTGATGCCATCTTGAGCTTACAGAATAGAGAAGAGTGCTACACATTTTTTGAGGATGTATGTACGGTAAATGAACTGCTTTCCTTATCTCAGCGGTTCGAGGTTGCCAAGATGTTGCGTGACCAGAAGACTTATCTGGATATTGCGGAGAAGACCGGAGCATCGACTGCTACGATCAGCCGTGTCAACCGATCCTTGAATTATGGAAATGACGGCTATGACATGGTATTTAGCCGCATGCAGAATACGGACAAGCAGTAGAGACAGATAAAAAAGAGCCACAGGAGAACGGGAACTTTTACCCGTGCCTGTGGCTTTTTCGATTACTTTTTATTTTTTTCTGCCTTGGACTTGTCCGAGGTGGTCGTGTCAATGAGGCGCTCGATGATGGTCTTTTTGACATAGACATCGTAGCTTAACATGCAGATCAGACTGAAGTTCCGCAGAAGCTCGGCGTCCTCCGGGGCAGCATCCGGGAATGTCTGACACGAGGTGTTGAACTTCCTGGCGAGATCTTTCATGAGATTTTGTGTCTCCTGATGCTCGAGTCCGAAGACTTCACGGTAGATGTCCTCCAGGCTGTAGCTGCCGTCTTTTCCGAAATACTTGTCCGTGATCGGATTTAAGATGCTCTGGATGTCGCTGATGCTTAGGATATTTTTGAAATAGTAGATGAATATCAGCGTCAGAACGTGCTCTTTGGTGTATTTCTTCTTCTCCGGCGGAGGAAGAAGATTGTTCTTGGCGTAGTTGTTGATCATCGTCTTGGTCAGAATCTTGTCATCCGCATGCCGCTTGGATGTCTCTAACTGGGAATCCATAAATGTGGTAATCTGATCCATATATAAATCAATGTTCGGAATATCTTCCGGTCTGACATAATCAATTCTCTGTAATTCTGCTAACAGATCACTCAGAAATTTTTTTGTATCGTTGTCCATATGTGTCACCTCTTATCACATTATATAGTTTTCAAAACCAGATGACAAGAGACAAATGTTGGGAAATGTATATGGCAGTGTCCCAGCATGAAAAATAGAAAATATGTTCTGTATGGTATCGAAAAACAGAGAGAAATGTGTTATACTTTCTCATATCACTATAAACGGAAAAGGAAAAACAGGCATGAGTATTTATGATACATTAAACGAGCAGCAGAAGCTCGGCGTTATAACCACCGAGGGACCGGTGCTGATTCTCGCGGGAGCGGGTTCCGGCAAGACGAGAGTGCTGACACACCGGACGGCATATCTGATCGAGGAAAAGGGCGTCAATCCGTACAATATTATGGCGATCACGTTCACCAACAAGGCGGCTGGCGAGATGAGGGAGCGAATCGATGCGCTGGTCGGATACGGCTCGGAGAGCATCTGGGTGTCGACGTTTCACTCTACCTGCGTGCGCATCTTAAGGAGACACATTGACCGCATCGGATACGACACGAATTTTACGATCTATGATTCGGATGATTCCAAGAGCGTCATGAAGGAGATCTGCAAGCGCCTGAATATCGATACCAAGATCTACAAGGAGCGCAGCCTTCTGGCGGCGCTCTCCTCTGCAAAGGACGAGCTTGTAAGTCCGACGCAGTTTGCCCTGCAGGCGGCGGCATCGAGTGATTTTGCGAAGAAAAAGCAGGCGCAGGTCTATCAGGAGTATCAGGCAGCGCTGCAGAAGAACAATGCATTGGATTTTGACGACCTCATTGTAAAGACGGTGGAGCTGCTGCAGACGGATCCGGAGGTGCTTGCCTACTATCAGGAGCGTTTCCGCTATATCATGGTGGACGAGTATCAGGATACGAACACGGCGCAGTTTGAACTGATCCGTCTTCTCGCGGGCAAATACAAAAACCTGTGCGTGGTCGGTGATGACGATCAGTCGATCTACAAGTTCCGCGGAGCAAATATCTATAATATTTTAAATTTTGAAAAGCATTTTCCGGATGCGGTCACCATCAAGCTGGAACAGAATTACCGTTCGACGCAGAACATCCTAAACGCGGCGAACAGTGTGATTGCGAACAATGTCGGAAGGAAAGCGAAGACGCTCTGGACGGCAAACGGCGAGGGAGAGAAGATCGACTTTGAGCAGTTTGACACTGCCTACGAGGAGGCGGATTATGTCGCAAGGGATATTGCGTCCGGCGTCCGGGAAGGAAAGTACGGTTACGGCGACTATGCGGTGCTTTACCGCACGAATGCGCAGTCCCGTCTGTTTGAGGAGCGTTTTATCGTGTCCAATATCCCGTACAAGATTGTCGGCGGTGTGAATTTCTATGCGCGCAAGGAGGTCAAGGATCTGCTGGCATACTTAAAGACGATCGACAATGCGAGGGACGATCTGGCGGTGCGAAGAATCATCAATGTACCGAAGCGCGGAATTGGTGCGACGACGCTAAATCGTGTATCCGATTATGCGGAGGCGTACGACATCAGTTTTTACGAGTCCTTAAAGCGTGCGGAGGAGATACCGTCCCTTGGCAAGAGTGCAGCGAAAATCAAGCCGTTTGTGACGTTTATTCAGACGATGCGCAGCAAGCTGCCGTATATCGGTGTGGCGGATCTGCTCAGAGAGGTGATCGAGGAGACGGGCTACGTGAAGGAGCTTGAAGCGGAAGGCACCGACGAGGCGGAGGCGCGGATCGAGAATATCGATGAGTTGTTAAGTAAGGTGGTCGCCTACGAGGAGGGCGAAGAACAGCCGACATTAAGCGGTTTCTTAGAGGAGGTTGCACTCGTGGCGGATATTGACAGCGTCGGCGAGGAGAACGATTATGTGGTTCTCATGACACTGCACAGCGCCAAAGGTCTGGAGTTCCCGAAGGTTTTTCTGGCGGGAATGGAAGACGGTCTGTTTCCGAGCTATATGTCGATCACGTCAGACAATGCCAGCAGTGAACTGGAGGAAGAGCGCAGGCTGGCCTATGTCGGCATTACGCGTGCGATGAAGGAGCTTGTCATCACTTCGGCGAGACAGCGCATGGTGCGCGGCGAGACACAGTACAACAAGGTCTCACGTTTTGTGAAGGAGATTCCGCCGGAGCTTTTAAACGGAGAGATCAAAAAGCCGGCATATCTGGAAAACAGGGAGCGGCGCACGGCGGAGCCGGTACGGAAGAAGCGGCCGACGATGCGGGATCAGCTGTCCGGTCAGAGCATGCAGGCGAGAGCGTTTTCATCGGTACATACGGAAGGCGGAAGCCTAAGCTACGGTGTGGGCGACCGTGTGTCCCACATGAAGTTCGGAGAGGGAACGGTAAAAGCCATCGTGCCCGGCGGCAGAGATTTTGAGGTGACGGTCGATTTTGACGCGGCGGGAACCAAGAAAATGTTTGCGGCGTTTGCAAAATTAAAAAAAGTATAAAATGTCTTAATTTATAAATTTTTTATAGGCGAACAGGGAAAGATATGCTATAATGTGCGTAATAAGAAGACATGCAATAAATGAAGATAAATCAAGGAGGGGAATCTGATGAATAAGATGGAAGATCTGATCAACATGACAAAGTTAAACGAACTTCTGAATAAGAAGGAAGAAGTGGAGGAGAAGAAGACCTCAAAGGTAGTATGGATTTTTGCAATTATCGGTATTGTAGCGGCTGTAGCTGCAGCGATATACGGCATCTACCGTTTCTTTACGCCGGATTATCTTGAGGATTTCGAGGACGATTTCGAGGATGATTTTGATGATGATTTCTTCGAGGACGATGATGATGAGGAAGCGCCGGCAAAGTCTGAGGACAAAGAGGAAACAACCGAAGATTAAGACAAAGGGCATGGGGCTGCAGAGAGATGCAGCCCTATTTTTATGTAACAGGAAACGTGCCGTAAGCGGCGCGCCCGGTGAGGGAATCCGGCATGTAGGATTTTTTATGTTTGGCAATGTGCAGAAGAAACTGGATGGATAATGGAGGATAGAATGTGAAAAAGGGACAGATTATCGAGGGGATAGTAGAATGCGTAGAGTTCCCCAATAAGGGAATTGTGAGAACGGAAGACGGGGGACGCGTGATTGTAAAAAATGCAGTCCCGGGACAGAAAGTGTCCGCATCGATCAATAAAGTGCGCAAGGGAAAATGCGAGGGAAGACTGCTTGAGGTGCTGGAGCGTTCGGCGAAAGAGCAGCCGGAGGCTGCCTGTATCCATGCCGGAGAGTGTGGAGGCTGCACATATCAGACGCTGCCTTACGAGGAGCAGCTTGCCATGAAGGCGTCACAGGTAAAAAAACTGATCGACGACGTCATTGTACCGGAAAATACAGACTACGAATTCCTTGGAATCAAGGCGAGCCCGAGACAGCAGGAGTACCGGAATAAGATGGAGTTTTCATTCGGTGATGCGTACAAGGGAGGACCGCTGGCACTCGGCATGCACAAGCGCGGCAGCTTTTATGACATCGTGGATGTCCCGGAATGCCGGATTGTAGACGATGATTTTCACACGGTGCTTACAGTGACGCTAGACTATTTTAAAGAGCGGAATCTGCCGTATTATCACAAACTGCGCCACACCGGATATCTGCGTCATCTTCTGGTGCGCAAGGCGGTAAAGACAGGGGAGATCCTGGTGGATCTGGTAACGACGACACAGATAGCAGAAGGGGGGGAAGCGGCGCTTCTTGCCGGATGGAAGGATGTATTGTGTGCTGCCGCCTATCAGGGAACGCTCACCGGTGTGCTTCACACCCGCAACGACAGTGTGGCGGACACCGTCACAAACGAGGGTACGGATGTGCTTTTTGGGCAGGACCATTTCTATGAAGAGCTGTTAGGACTTCGTTTTCAGATTACACCGTTCTCCTTTTTCCAGACGAACTCTCTGGGCGCGGAGGTGCTCTATGAGACGGCGCGGGAGTTCATCGGGGATGCCCTGCCGAGCGGAACGGATGCGGATGTCGCGGAGCATGGAAAAGTCGTGTTTGACCTTTATTCCGGAACCGGTACGATCGCGCAGATGCTCGCCCCGGTTGCAAAAAAGGTGATCGGCGTGGAGATTATTCCGGAGGCGGTCGAAGCTGCGAAGGAGAATGCAAGGTTAAACAGTCTTACAAACTGCGAGTTTATCGCGGGAGATGTGCTCAAGGTGATTGATGAGATCGAGGAGAAGCCGGACTATATCGTGCTCGATCCGCCGCGTGACGGCATCCACCCGAAAGCTCTGGAGAAGATCATCCGCTACGGTGTGCCGCAGATGGTGTATATCTCCTGCAAACCGACCAGCCTGGCGAGAGATCTTGAAGTGCTGCAGGCGAGGGGGTATGAGGTGAAGAAGGTATGCTGCGTGGATATGTTCCCGGCGACTGTGCATGTGGAGACTGTGGTGGGACTACACAGAAAGGATATGTAGAAATCCTTGAATTTATGCACTTTGTAGAGTTTTTCAGTTTCAACAAAATTGGTGAAAATCACAGGGAAAAAGAGCTTGTGAGGAAAGTAACTGTTGTTGTAGCGTTAGACCTCGGTTGTGGGAACACAAAGAATTCTGAATATGAAAGTAAATAGAGAGCTATCAGATATATTGATAGAACATAGGGATACTTCAAAAGAGTGTCCCTATTTTTTATATTAGGGCATTCCATTAGGAGTGCCTTTTTCAATTCAATTTTAGAAGGAGGTTCACTATGAACAACACAGCGTTAGGAGCAGTAAGTAACAAGAAAGAGAACATTAGCTTTATCAGCGAAGCACATGAGAAATTCTACTATGAAAAATTAAAAGAAGTGCGTTATGTGGATGTATATCACAAAGCACTTTGTTATTGTCTTGGCATCAGCGATGATACAAGAAGAAATATTAACAGAATTTATGATTTTAAGACTGGCTGCGTAAAACCAGAGTGTCTGCACGATGGCTGGCAGACCAGCGGAAGCGAAAAGGTTGTCAGAATGGCGTTCAACTTGTATTGCAATGGTACACCGAGTGTAGATGATGAGCAGGACACAGAGGAGCAGATTGATGAGTGTAGGAGATATTCGGTAGAGGATTTGTTCTGTTGTTGCTATGCACCATTTTTCTGGCAGGCAATACAGATCAGGTATCCGGAGTATGCAAATTATAATCATGCTCTGTATGCAATGTTTGGAGGAAATGATTGATGTTAAAAGTCAGATTGATGGGAACAAAGAATGATATTACATGGTTTAAGAAAATCATGCAGAGACACCCAAAGATAGAGGTTCTAGAGCTGTCAGACCTCTATCCCAATAAAGGAACAGATAAATATTACAGATCTTATGCGGAAGTAAAAAAGAAAAATATAAAAGAAAAATAGTAGAATTTGGAGGAATTTCATCATGTGTAGAGTTATTGTAATTGGAAACCAGAAAGGCGGAGTCGGAAAGACTACCACAACAAGTAATTTAGGAATAGGACTGGCAAAACAGGGTAAGCGAGTGCTTCTTATTGATGCAGATGCACAGGGGAGTTTGACAGCAAGTTTAGGCTTTCAGGAGCCGGATAAACTGGATGTATCTCTTGCAACCGTTATGGCAAATATCATCAATGAAGAAGATATGGAGCTGGAATATGGCATATTAAAGCATGGCGAGGGTGTAGACCTTATGCCTGGAAATATTGAACTTTCCGGACTGGAGGTATCACTGGTGAATGTCATGAGCAGGGAGCTTGTGCTTCGTACCTACATAGAACAGCAGAAGGACAGATACGATTATATTCTGATTGATTGTATGCCTTCACTTGGCATGATTACCATAAATGCCTTTGCAAGTGCTGACAGTATCCTTATTCCGGTGCAGGCGGCATATCTGCCAGTGAAAGGTCTGGAACAGCTTATAAAGACCATAGGAAAGGTAAAAAGGCAGATCAATCCGAAACTGGAGATTGAAGGTATTCTGCTTACTATGGTTGATAACAGAACCAATTATGCTAAGGACATTAGTGCGTTGGTTGTGGAAAATTATGGAAGCAAAGTAAGAATATTTGAAAACAGTATTCCGATGTCCGTAAGAGCTGCGGAGATTTCTGCGGAGGGTGTCAGTATTTATGAGCATGATCCAAATGGAAAAGTAGCAAGTGCCTATCAGTCTTTGACAGAGGAGGTGCTTGCAGATGAATAAGATGGGAAGTGCAGCAAAAGTAAAGCTGAATAGCTTTGATGATTTATTCAGAACTGAACAGCCACAGGCAGGAACAGAGCAGGTACAGGAAATTGCACTATCAGAATTGCATGAGTTCAAGGGACACCCATTTAAGGTACTGGACGATGAAAAAATGCAGGAAACTGTGGAGAGTGTCAGAGAGCATGGAGTATTGATGCCGGGTATTGCAAGATCAAGAGCTGAGGGCGGCTATGAAATTATTGCAGGACATCGCAGGAGACATGCGTGTGAACTGGTAGGACTTGAAACAATGCCGATGTTTATCCGTAATTATACGGATGATGAAGCCACGATTATTATGGTGGACAGCAATATCCAAAGAGAAGATATTCTGCCAAGTGAGAAAGCAAAGGCATATCGCATGAAATATGATGCCATGAAGCATCAGGGAAGCAGAACAGGCGGACTTACTTTGGAAGAACTGGGAGAAGCCGCAGGAGAAAGTGCAAAAACAGTTCAAAGATATATATGGATTTCACGCTTATCGGAACCATTGCTTGATATGGTGGATTCGGGAAAAATGGGCATTATGCAGGCTGTGGATATTTCATTTTTATCAGAGGATGCACAGCAATGGGTATTGGTTGCCATACAGGACACAAATGCTGTCATAACAAAACAGCAGAGCACCATGTTAAAGGAAAGTGACAAAAAAGGAGAACTGACTTTTCCAATGGTGCGTATGCTTCTGGAGAAAGAAAAGCTAGTAGAACGTAAGGTTGTCATAAAAACGGAACGTATTAACAGTTATTTTCCGGATTCATACAGCACTGATGATATAGAAAAAATAATATTTCAGCTATTAGATAACTGGAAGAATACGCAGTAGGAAGGAGGAGACGAGAATGGGAGATATTTTGCAGCTTGATTATTATTACGGGATAGAAGCGGAACAGTTCTCATTCTATCGTGTTCCACGCCTGCTGATAAAGGACGAGAGATTTAAGAAGCTGTCCAGTGATGCTAAATTGTTGTATGGACTTATGCTTGATCGTATGTCGCTGTCTATGAAGAATGAATGGTTTGATGATGAAAATCGTGCATACATCATTTATACCATAGACAGCATTATGGAGGATTTGGGATGCGCTAAGGAAAAAGCTGTTAAGGTATTGGCAGAGCTTGATTCTGTAAAAGGAATTGGTCTGGTAGAAAAGGTGCGCAGAGGACTTGGAAAACCGGATATAATTTATGTGAAAAATTTTGCTTCAATTTCAGAGCAGATGGACGAAAAAGAGCCTGCTAATGCTGATGAAATCACAGAAGTCGGAAAATCGAACTTCAAGAAGTCAGAAAATCGAACTTCTGGAAGTCAGAAAATCAAACTTCAAGAAGTCAGAAAATCGAACTTTCGGAAGTCAGAAAATCAAACCTCTGGAAGTTCGGAAATCGAACCTCAAGAAGTCGGAGAATCGAACCCTAATTATACTAACTATAATCAGACTTATATGAATCAAACTAATTATAACCATACTGAGGAGAGTTATAACAATCCTATCAATCAATCTGCAACAGAAAAGCCACAAGATGATGTGATTGATTCGATGGATGATGCACAGGCATACATAGAACTAATTAAAGAAAATATCAATTATGATCATCACATGAAGTATGATGGTTATGGTGAAAAAGAACTTTATGACGAATTATTTGGGATAATCTGCGAAGTAGTGTGCGTAAAGAGAAAATCAATCCGAGTTGCAGGTGAGGATTATCCGTATGAGCTTGTAAAATCCAGATTCTTGAAACTGAACAGCAGTCATCTGGAATATGTGATTGGTTGCATGAAAGAGACAACGACGAAGATTACAAATATCAAAGCGTATATGATAACAGCACTTTATAATGCACCAACTACGATAAATCATTTCTATCAGCAGGAAGTGCAGCATGATATGTATGGAGGTGGATGGCATGAAAAGGGTATTATTTAAGGTGATTTTGCCGCTGGCATTTATTGTAGTATGGCTGGATATGTGTTACTGGATATGTCTGGGAGATAACGGTATGAACTGGTTTCAATTCTGGATTATGAGTGGATTTCCATTTGGCATGCAGAAGATGCTTGTCCTGCTGATACCTCGTAATTTTGGAATTGCAGGGAGTATTGGAGTGTTGGCACTTGACGCAATCATAGGAGGCATGATTGGAGCGATTGTTCTTGCAATAAAAATTATCGCAATCATACGGGAAGTAATTAACATAATAATGGAGCTTGCAGGAAAGAGAATTTCTTGCTGAAAAGGAGCAGGTATGAAATGAAAGGTTTTGTACCTGCTTATTTTATAACTTCTGGTCACAGCGTCCAGAAGTAGAAAGGAACTGATATGGAATCAATGAGGGATACCAAGTGCATCATGGAGCGTGAAGTCAAAAAAGGAAGTACACCATTATCCTTTGAACGAATAGAGATTGATACAGGCAGTTATCAAGAGATTACTTCCGAGGAGAAGCTGACGGAGGTATTGCAGTATCTTCACCGAGTAGGAAATTATAAGTCGTTAGCTGGAAAAACGGTAATCAACAATGTTTATACTATTATGCGTGGAAGAACACCGGATTTTACAAGAGCAAGAAGTATATTTGACCGGGAAAAGATATATCATCAGATGCTTCGGCGGGAAAAGAAGATGAAGCTGGAGTATGAGGGAGACTGTTATATAGAAATAGCAAAGTGCTATTTTTCGTTGCCGGAGGAAGAGTGGGAAAACTGCAGGATGCGATATAACGATGAGGATACATTTGGATTTGTATTATCAAATAAATATATCCTTGGACTTTATAAGTACTGCAGGGAAGCAAGGAGGAAATTTGCCACAGATCGGACAAAACAGGAAACGGATGTATCTGTTAAAGTGAATCAGCTAATGGAAATGAAGGATGTAAGAGTGCTGACGCATTGTTTGTTGTTGGATGATGTGACATTGAGGAACAGGAACATTGAAGCTAAGATTTATACAATTTTTGGTTGATGGGAATTTATGGATATTAGGTTCTAAAGTAGAAAAATAGAAATGCTTTTGATATACTTTTAGTTAAAGATACATACTTAGTTGAAAGGTGAATTATAATGGAACGACATATTGGAATTTGGAATGAAGAAAAAGAAGATGAAAAGTATGAAGCTGGAGAACTAATAATAGATGGTAATAGGATAGAATTTTATAGTAGATTTCCTGTGGGGATGTTTCCAACCACATATATCGGGGATGATGGAAATATGAGCTATAAAGTTTTTGTGAATGGTGCAGCAAAGGCAAGCAATAGAAAAACATTAGATTATTCATATTCTCATAGGGTATTTTTTGTTTTAATGCAAAATTATCAATTTTCAAAAGGAGTTGAAATAAACGGAATTAAAGAAGTTTCATTTGAAATACCAGAGTTAATAAGATGGTTTGGAATAAAGACAGTATCGTATGCATCCTCTGAACAAGGTGATCCAGGTGCAATGGAATTAAAATTTCCAACAATAGTATTAAATGAAAAAAATCCGCATATTGAAATATTTATGGAGTCAAAAACATTTAATAGTACAATAATGGAAAGAGGAGATAATACTACTATTACTATAAAGAAAAATCCGAGAATTAGTATTTCATATGACAATGCACAGGACATAAACACAGTATTATTTGATATAGAATGTATTATGCAATTCTTTGGGCTTTTAATAGGAAGCGTGAGTGATGTAGAAGATATAAGATTGTCTATTGAAAATCAAAAATGCAAGAGTAGATTATACATTAATCGTGATTTTTCATATAACTTACGTGCAAAAAATATTTTTGATAATCCTAGGACATATTATTATGTGTTAAAGGATAATTTGATGGAATATTATATGTCATGGCAAAAATTTTGCGAGGATGATACATATTCTTTATTAAGACGAGTGTATTTTTCAGCAAATGATCGTAAAGATATTTTTGCAGAACAAATATTTGTAGAATATATGAGATTCCTTGATGGATATCATACACGTATTTCTGGTGATGAGCAAACAAAGAAGAAAATTAAAGATTCTCTTAAAGAGTGTACAACTTCAATAAAAAAATTATTATTTAATGAAGATGGTAAGGCATTATTTGAAGAAACAATGAAAAAAGCAGATCCAGAATGGAAATGTAATTCAGCACATATAGGAGAAATTGCGGGATGGATTGCTGCAGGATATTTAGGAAAAACACAACTGTCATATCGTTTAATGGACTTGGATAAAAAATATTTATCAATAATTAGTAATAATGCATTTGACATAGAAAGAAATGTTAGAAGTATTTATAACAGTGAAGGTAAGAACAACGAGGATTTAGTACAAACTTATTTTAAGGAATTAGGTGATACACGGAATTACTATTCTCATTACAAACTTGATAAAAGTGGTGTATTTGATATGTGGCAGATAAACTTATCAATCAATGTATTAAAGGCTACTATAATAACTATTTTATATAGTCATATGAATATGGATATGGAATTGATTCGAAGAATTATAGAATTTGATACAGAATTACATGATCAGACAATGTTTTTAAGACAGCCAGATGAGTTCCCGTTCCCTCATCCAAGTAAGTTTGATAAAGATACGGTTGATTAAATTATTGTATTGGTGATTTGATAGAACAAAATTAAGTAACAGCGTAAAGGCAGATTTGAGATCGAAAGATTTTATATCTGCTTTTTTATTGCAACAGCTTCTGGTCACAGTGTCCAGAAGTGAAAAGGAGAACTTATGAAATATTTATTACACAGGCTGTTGGTTCCACCCTGAATCCAATCGGTGCAGATAAGGAAGGAGGTACACCGTGCAGGAGGAAACAACACAGAAAACCATTGCTCTTGCAATCAAGACTTCCAAGCTGACCGCAAGCGTTTTACAGAAGGCAATGAAGATGTATCTGGAGCGTCAGAAGCATAAGCAGCCTTCGCATGGGAAAATTCCAGTAAAGAAGCTGATCGGTCAGGGAGAGGGGGCAAAGTCCATAGAGGTCACGGATAGCAACATCAAATCTTTTGAGCGTGTCGCGAGAAAGTACAATGTTGATTTCGCTGTGAAGCGGGATAAGACCACGGAACCACCCAAGTATCTTGTATTTTTCAAGGGCAAAGATGCCGATGTGATTGCACAGGCATTCAAGGAATTTGTAAAAGTTAATGAGAAAAAACAGCAGCGTCCGTCACTCAGACAGAAACTGAAAGGACTTCAGAAGATTGTTGCACAGAATAAGAATAGGGAGCGAAGCAGAGAGAAAAACAAGGACAGGGGACAGAGCTTATAAGCAAGGTCGTTGACGGAATTAAAAAGGATTTACAGTCAATTCCGTCTGTTCTTAAAGAAAAATCAAAAGGGGTAAATAAGAAACAGCTTGCCCTGAAATACGCTCCCTATGTGATCTTTGGATATGTTCTGAATAAGGTTTCATGGCTGTATGGACAGCAGGCAGGTGACAACACATTACAGAAGGTGTTGGACACAATCAATGGGATTGGAGGTGCGTTTGTAAATCCGTTTCCTAGTTTTCTGCCGAGAGATTTACTGGTAGGAGTGGGATGTGGGATAGGATTTCGCATGGTAGTTTATTATAAAGCTAAAAATGCAAAGAAATTCCGGCAGGGAGTAGAGTACGGTTCGGCAAGGTGGGGAACTGCCAAAGATATTGAACCGTATGTTGATCCTGTATTTGAAAAAAACGTGCTTTTAACAGCAACAGAGCGGCTTATGATGTCAGGCAGACCAAAGCAGCCGAAGTATGCGAGAAACAAAAACATACTTGTAATCGGTGGTTCCGGTTCCGGCAAAACCAGATTTTTTGTAAAGCCGAACCTCATGCAGATGCACAGCTCCTACGTTGTGACCGATCCCAAAGGCACAGTCCTCGTGGAATGTGGCAAAATGCTGTCCAAGAATAATTACCGGATTAAGGTGCTGAACACCATTAACTTTGCAAAATCAATGCATTACAATCCATTCGCTTATATCCGTAGCGAAAAGGATATTCTGAAACTCGTAAACACAATCATTGTGAATACCAAAGGGGAAGGACAGCAAGCCTCTGAGGATTTCTGGGTGAAAGCGGAAAAGCTCTATTATACAGCCCTGATCGCATATATCTGGTACGAAGCACCGGAGGAGGAACAGAATTTTTCCATGCTGATTGATCTGGTAGATGCCAGTGAAGCAAGGGAAGATGATGAGAATTTTAAAAATGCGGTTGATCTGCTGTTTGAGGAGCTGGAACAGGAGAAACCGAACCACTTTGCAGTCAGACAGTATAAAAAATACAAGCTGGCGGCAGGTGTTGTATGCTCTAAAAGACTTCTTAATCAAGCGGTTGGGAAGTCTCTTAGAACACACAACCTAAAACCGAAGAAAGGAGCGCAAGTTAT
>OLRK01000539.1_pt1 | contig 43071 bp, 37 predicted proteins | sample 1672911 | NCBI WGS metagenome assembly OLRK01 (sample SAMEA3136736, study PRJEB25190) | human gut metagenome | biome: human gut; feature: human-associated habitat; material: faeces | place: Austria | collected 2013 | reverse complement strand
TATGACCCTCTGCTTGTAAGGCAGATGCTCTCCCAGCTGAGCTAAGACCCCATATCCGGCGTCTTAAGTGATGTCTCACTCAAGACTGCCTAGACAGTATAACCTTTATTGTGCCAATTGTCAACACTTTTTTTAATTTTTTTAATTCAAAGAATAAAATCAAGAAATCATGCTTCTTTTAATTAAAGCCAAAGAATTTCTGGCTGATCTTATATCCGGCAATGGATACGTTTCGTCCGCTTTTTCCAGGCAGGTTCATGCTCTGACCCAGGAATCCCCAGCGCAGGCGAAGAAACAGCGCCAAATCCATTTTTCGAAGATAGTGCCACAGCTCCTTCTTTTTCTCCATATTTTCTTCCATCCCCGATTTAATGGCAAGAATCGAAGATACCGTCATCATAATTTCCAAATACCGAACCATATAATGGCGAAGCTTCCAGCTGAAAATTTTTGATTCATGGTAATAGCCCAGCATCAGCTTTGTTACACGAATCTGCTGATCTATCCGGCCAATCATCACCTTTTCATTGACCGACTGATCCTCTCTGCCAATAAAATAACGGTAAAAATTCACATCCAGATAATAAAATGTCTTCACATAAGGAAGGGGCTGGAATACAAAAATATTATCTACATAAAAGGTATGCATTGGAAGCTCCAGACCGCAGTCCCTCAGCATTCCAGTACGGTAAATAACAGAATGCATCAGAATGTACTGTCCCAGCATAAACATCTTTACATCCTTCCAGGTGCACAGCTGACGCTTGGGAAGAGCAGTTCGGTACTGCATAACCCGCTTATGCTTCACTCCTTGTTTTTCGTAAACAAAATTGGTAATCAGCATATCCAGAGTCTGATTTCCCATAACAAAAAAGCGCAGAGTTTCTAAAACCTCTTTGTACGCCTCCTCATTTACCCAGTCATCACTATCTACGACCTTAAAGTAAATTCCGGTAGCCTCTCTCAAACCTGCATTAACAGCAGCTCCGTGGCCGCCGTTTTCCTGATGAATCGCCCGGCAGATTCCCGGATAGCGAGCTTCATACTCATCTGCAATCTGACCTGTGCGATCCTTTTGAGAACCATCATCAACAATCAGAATCTCTACCTCGTCCCCTCCGGGAAGCAGACTTTCAATGCAATGACGCATATATGCTTCTGAATTATAACAAGGAATTGCTATGGATAATAATTTCACGTCTTCCATCCTCTCTTATTTTTAATTCTGTAAAATGACCATACAAGCAGCATCCCTCCTGCTGCCCCCAGACAAAGAAAAAACGCCCGAGGCGCTTGTGCCTCGATTCGTTCCCCTATCTCCGTAGCTGCAAGAGAAACAAGATTTGCTGCAGCATGAAAGCTCCATACTGCCCTCAAACTGTCTGTCCACTCAAATAGAAGTGCCAGACAAAGTCCTGTTAGAAATGCATAAGTTCCCTGAACCGGGTTCCCGTGAAACAGGGCGAACCAGAGCGCTGAAACCACCGCTGCCCCGGAAACAGACAGCTCCCTACGCAGATTTCTGTATCCCACAGCCCGGAACAAAAGCTCCTCCGCCAAAGGAATCACAAAGCCTGTACAAAGAAGCTGAACGGTTAGAGAAGGTCTGTAAATCAGGCGAGACACCTCTTTGGCACTATCCCTCAGCCCTGGAATGCTTAGAATCAGACTGTTAAATAAAAGGCAGCTCCCTGCTCCAGCTGCCGCCGACCAGGCAAACAGCAAGAAATAATCCTTCTTCCTTCTCTTTCCTCTGCTCTGAGTACTGCAGCACTGTTCCTCATATAGTTTTCCCAGAAACACACAGGCTGCAGCAGCTGTCACCCCCATAGCCGGAAGAGCCAGCTGCTCTGGTTCCTTTTCCGGAAACAACAAAGCAAGCTCTGCTCGAACCAGGGTTCCCGTTGCCTCATACAGAAGCAGCGGCCAAATCATATGCCAGAACAACAGAAGAACCCTTTTTATTTTATCTGTCATACCGGCACCTCTGTTCCTTTCTCCCGCAACTGCTGCGTTCCAGATTGCAAGCTTTTCTTTGTCATGCTTCCATCTGTCACAGTATTTTCAGTATAACACAAACCAGTTGCATTTTTCCAGTGAAAACACTATAATGTTACTATTATTGTGACACTTTCAACAGAAAGAGGTATCTTATTATGGCAAAAAAAAGAATTGTGATAGCCTTGGGACACAATGCCCTGGGAACGAATCTTCCTGAACAGAAGGCAGCTATTGGACCTACAGCCCAGGTCATTGCAGATTTTATTCAGACGGGATGGCAGGTTGCTGTTGTCCACAGCAATGCTCCTCAGGTAGGTATGATCCACACAGCCATGAATGAGCTGTGCCAGAATCATCCGGAAGAAGGATATACTCCCGCGCCCATGTCAGTCTGCTCTGCTATGAGCCAGGGATATATCGGATACGATCTGCAGAACGGAATCCGCTCCGCACTTCTCAAACGCGGTATCTACAAACCTGTTTCCACCATCCTGACTCAGGTTACAGCCGATCCCTATGACGAATCCTTTTACAATCCAGTAAAAAAAGTAGGACGTATGATGAATGCTGAGGAAGCCCAGATTCAGGAGGCCCGGGGAAATCATGTTACAGAGATTCCCGGAAAAGGCTTTCAGCGTATCGTTTCTGCACCCAAACCGGTTGCCATTGTGGAAATTGATGCAATCCGCGCCCTGTTAGATGCAGATCAGGTTGTGATCTCCTGCGGAGGCGGCGGTATTCCTGTCATGGAGCAGGGGCTGGATCTGAAGGGTGCCAGCGCTGTAATCGAAAAAGATTTAGCCAGCGGACTTCTTGCAAAAGAGGTGGACGCTGATGTTCTTATGATCCTTACCAGCGTTGACCATGTTTCTCTGAACTACGGGACAAGCGACGAACAGCCCATTTCCACTATGACTGTAGAAGAGGCTGAGACATACAGCCGCCAGGGACATTTTGAAGCTGCTTCCATGCTTCCCAAAATTGAAGCTGCCGTTTCCTTTATTAAGGCCGGCAAGGGCCGCAGCGCCATTATCACGACTCTTTCCAGAGCGCTGGAAAGCATTGACGGAAAAGCAGGTACCTTAATCCACTGATACAGCCCTGCTGCTCTGAAGACCGTTCTCTAAAGAACAGGGATGGAGTATGTTTCTTACAGCAAAAAACAGGGGATGCCCCCAGCCTTCCTGGCTGATGCCATTCCCTGTTTTTGTATTTCAGCACACCTTCTATTTCTGGCAGATGCGTCTAATCCTTATCCAAACTGTACTACTTCTTCAATCGGTTCTGCCGGAACTACCTCTTCCGCATAAAGCACCGGTCCCTCTCCGTCGTAGTCCTTCCAGAACTCTACTTCCACTCTGGCCCGCACGGTTACCCACTGCCTTGTCTCCAAATGTCTGGCATCTCTTGATTTACAGATATATCCAAGAAACGTCATATCATCTGCACAGCAGGTCATAGCCATACGGCCCGGAACAAAATAATTTTTGGGGAATTCCGGAGATTTCAACACCATTGCTGTAAATTCTACAACCTTTCCCACATACCGCTCCGGCTTATCCATACAGTCAATATACCAGATTCCGTAGGCCTCTGGACTGATCTTCACTACAGGCGCATTAAGATCATAAGGCAGATCCTCTTCTGAAATCTCGTCAATCTCTCCGTTTTCATCCTCAAACACAATCTCACATTTGGTGTTCATGGACATCAGCATTCTCTTATACCGTTCCAGATCCTCAATTCCATCACACCGGTTGCAGATCACAAGCTCAGAATTACGCACCATGGCAGATAACAGCGATTTCATGTTTTTCACATATAAATCAAAGGTGGACATATCCACAATCGTAATCTGCTGATAAATGGTCCAGTCTACAGGCAGCTTCAGATCATCCTGATTCCACATGCCGTTCCATTCTATCAAAACCCGCTCCGGATTGTAAAGCAGTTCCAGCTCCGTCAGCCGATCTGGAGAAATTTCTTCCAGACTGTCCACATAAACCACAGAGGTTCTGGTTTCCTTCAGCAGCTCCTCGTCATACTCCGTATCACCTTCCTCACAGACAATCAGAAGGGTTTTTCCCTCTGTCTGAAAATAATCCTGCTCCATTGTAAAGGACAGAAATTCTGTTTTTCCGGCTTCCAGAAATCCATTAATCAAAAATACCGGTGTAATATCATCCTCAATCATCGGTCCCATTGCTCTTCCTCCGCTCCTGCTTTCACTTATCTTCTTTTCCGGTTTATTTTCTTCCAAATGCCCGGCTTAAGGCCTCTTCATTCAGGTTTGATCCGATAACGCAGACTTTTCCTGTATAATCCGCAGTCCCGGTACGGATTTCATATTCCTCAGGAACCAAATCAAAATACAGCCACTCACCCGGCTCTGTGCTGGGTATCATTCCCTTGGAGCGCAGAACCGTGCCATATGCAGTTCCGTGAGCAAGCTCCTCTAATACAACCTTCAGTTCTTCCCGGCTGCAGGCATCCACATTCTCCAGCCCCCAGCTGCTGAACACTTCATCTGCATGATGATGGTGATGGTCGTGGTGATGATGGTCGTGGTCATGACAGCCGCAGGTGCAGTTCTCGTCATGCTCATGATGATGGTGTTCGTGATGATGCTCGTGATCGTGGCAGCCGCACTCCTCATCGTGATGGTGCTCATGGTGATGCTCGTGATCGTGGCAGCCGCACTCCTTGTCGTGATGGTGCTCGTGGTGATGCTCGTGATCATGGCAGCCGCAGGTGCAGTTCTCATCATGTTCATGGTGATGATGCTCTTCTTCAACCTGAGCCAGCAGCTCCTCCATCATAGTATCCGGTTTTTCAATCAAAGCCAGCAGCTGGCTTCCTGTAAGCTGTTCTACCGGAGTGGTGACAATCGATGCACTGCTGTTGTGAGCACGCAGCAGTTCCACATCTGCCTGCACCTTTTTAGCATCTGCCACATCGGTCCGGCTTAAAACAATTGTTCCTGCATTCTCTACCTGGTTATTGAAAAATTCACCGAAATTCTTCATATACATTTTGCACTTGCAGGCATCCACAATGGTCACTGCACTGTTCAGTCTTACCTCCAGATTCTTTGCTACATCCCGAACAGCATTCATCACATCAGACAGCTTGCCAACTCCGGACGGCTCAATAATCACACGATCTGGCTGATAGCGGGTCAATACCTCCTCCAGAGATTTTCCAAAATCACCTACCAGAGAGCAGCAGATGCATCCGGAATTCATCTCACGAATCTCAATGCCGGAGTTTTTTAAAAATCCGCCGTCAATACCAATTTCTCCAAATTCATTTTCAATCAGAACTACCTGCTCACCGGCAATGGCCTCTTCCAGAAGCTTTTTAATAAATGTTGTCTTTCCTGCGCCCAGAAATCCGGAAATAATATCAATCTTTGTCATTTCGTTTCCCTTCTTTTCTTTTCTGCTCTATATTTATGCCGGCATAAGCCGGATTTCATGCTACAATATTCTATTGTGTCACAAATGGCGCTGAAAGTCAATCAGTATAACGGCTGAGTTTCCGCGTTTTTCAAAAACTGTGGGCATCCCTCGCACTCAATTCGATACATATTTTTTCTGTGAATCAGCCCTGACTCCTCCAAAGTTTTTACCATTCGATAAACGGTTGCCATGCCAATCGATCCATCCTTTTTTGATGCCCGGTAGTAAATTTCCTTGCAGCAGCTGCACTCATCCTCCAGAATAATATCAATAAGCACCTTCCTCTGAGCAGTAATCCGATATCCGTTCTTTTTCAGTTCATTTAAAATAAAGTTCTTTTTTTCATTTAAAGACATATAGCCCTCCTTGCAATAATCCTTTCCCTGTTGCTTTTGTTAGCATTAACTAACTATTCCATAAAAAGAAAAGACTTTGAAAAGTCCTCTAAACACTCTTGTTTTACATGGTAATCATACACGAATCCAAAAAAATTGTCAATCTGTTTTACCTAATAAAAAGAAAAAAGCGCCACTCTAAGGCAGCGCTTTTAAAATCCGATCTACATCTTCTTTTTTGCCAATAACCATCAGATGCTCTTCCTGGCAAATCACATAGGAAGCCCCTGGCATCAGCTTGGCTTTCCCGTTTGCCTTGGTTCCCAGAATATGGATTCCATATCGGTTTCGAATATCCAGCTCCTTGATGGTCTTCCCAGTCCACTCAGGAAGAGGCGGAATCTCGTAAATCGAATACTCCTCTGTCAGCTCAATGTAGTCAAACACATGATTTGCACTGTAGCGCACAGCCAGCTTCTCCGCAATATCCCGATCCGGATAAATTACCTCGTCTGCGCCATTTCTCAGAAGAAACTTGGCATGAATATCCCGGTTTGCCTTGCTGACTACATGACGGCCTCCCAGCTCCTTCACCAGACTGGTAATTTCCAGACTGCTTTGGAAGTTCGTTCCAATGCAGACAAAGCAGAGATCAAAATTGGAGATTCCCAGGCTTTTCAGCACATTTTCATTGGTACAGTCACCAATTTTCGCACTGACCACATAAGGAAGCATTTCTTCCAGATTTTCTTCTTTCTCATCTACAATCATCACCTGATTGCCCAGCTGAGACAGATTTTTGCAGAGATGGCGTCCAAAACGCCCCATTCCTATAATCAGAATTGATTTCATTACCAATTTCCTCCTTCTGGCTTCTTTTCTGTATTCCCGGCTCCAGACCGGATACCATTTTCCTAACCGATGGTAATTTTCTCCTCCGGCTGACGCACAGGAGCCACCCGTTTATTCTGGGTAAAGGACAGGGCAAAGGACATACTTCCTACCCGGCCGCAGTACATCAGAAAGATAATCAGAATCCGTGACATCGGCTCCAGAGCTCTTGTAATTCCTGTAGACATTCCCACAGTACCAATGGCTGAAAATGTTTCCAGCAGTACATCCTGCATAGGAAGCTGCTGAGCTGCCATAATATAAACAGCTGCTGCCAGCGCCAAAGTCAGATTCAAAATAAAAATAGCGCTGGCCCGCTTAATTGCATCCTCCTCCAGACGGCGTCCAAAGGCATTGACACCATAGGTGCGCTGAATATTGGAATGAAGATACAGATACATCACTACGATCGTTGTTGTCTTTACGCCGCCTGCCGTTGAACCCGGACTGCCTCCGATAAACATCAGAATAATCGTAAGCAGCTTGCTGGCATCGCTTAAAGCTGCGGTATCCACCGTATTAAAACCGGCAGTTCTGGCTGTTACAGAACTAAACAGACTGGAAAGAAGCTTGCCGCTGACGCTCATGTCTGCAATCAGGCTGTTTTTCTCAAACAGATAGAACAGCCATCCTCCGCCAAAAATCAGCACTGCCGTTGTCAGAACCACGATCTTTGTATGAAGCATATACCTGCGGAATTTCAGGCCGTTGCGGCTGATATCGTCCCACACAATAAACCCAAGACCGCCAATAACAATCAGAGACATTATCACCAGATTTACAATCCAGTCATCATAATAATTTACCAGAGAGCTGTACTGCCCCTGCCATCCCATCAAATCAAAACCGGCGTTGCAGAAAGCTGAAATCGAATGGAAAATTCCATAATAAATTCCCCTTCCAACTCCCAGCTGAGGAATAAAACGAAAAGCCAGCAGAATCGCCCCTGCTCCTTCAAAAATCAGGGTTCCCAGAATAATCTTCCGGGCCAGCCTCACCATTCCGCCAATCTGCAGCGTATTGACACTTTCCTGCATCAGGCCTCGCTGCTTCAGACCAATTTTCCGCCGCAGTACAATGGACAGAAATACACCAATGGTAATGAATCCAAGACCGCCAATCTGAATCATGGTAAGGATTACCAGCTGGCCAAATATGGACCAGTGGGTCCAGGTATCATAAACAATCAGCCCCGTCACACAGGAAGCGCTGGTTGCTGTAAACAGACATTCCAAAAATGGCGTCACTGTTCCGCTTTTGCTGGAAACCGGCAGCATCAAAAGCAGGCTTCCCATCAAAATAATTCCCATAAAACCATAGGCGATGTACTGTGTCTGGGATAAATGGCTCTGCAGACGGAACAGTTTTTTCTGAATTACATTCATAGTCCTTCCACTCACCCTTCCTTTATTTTCTTTACAGCTGCAAAAATCAGAAATGCAGCCAGATTCACCAGCACAACGCTTGCCCCTGCCGGAGTGGAAAACCCGTAGGAAATCACAATACCGATACAGAAACAAACTACAGCAAGAACCCCGGAGCACACAACCACACCGCGGAAGCTGCGAAACAGCCGCATGGCAGTCAGCGGCGGGAAAATAATCAGACTGGAAATCAGCATGGCTCCCATCATTCGCATTCCCAGAACAATGGTTACTGCTGTCAGAACTGCAATCACCACATTATACCGCTCTACCTTCACGCCTGCCGCCTTGGCAAAGCTTTCATCAAAAGTAACGGCAAACATCTTATTATAAAACAGCACAAACATGCCAAATACCACCAACGACAGCAGGCAGCTGAAAAACACATCCTCCCTGCTCATAGCAAGAATACTGCCGAACATATAGCTGCTGATATCTGTAGTCATTCCTGTAGTCAGAGATGTGACAACAATTCCCGCTGCAAGAGAACTTGCAGACAGCACAGCAATCGCCGCATCACTTTTTACTTTTCCATTTTCGGTAATTCTCAAAAGGAAAAATGCCGCTATAATCACCAGAGGAATGGATACCTTTAAAGGAGACCAGCCCAAAGCAATAGCAATCGAAAGCGCTCCAAACGAGACATGAGACAAACCGTCTCCTATCATAGAATACCGGCGAAGCACCAGACTGACTCCCAGAAGCGCCGCGCACAGAGAAACCGCCGCGCCGCCTAACACAGCCCGAACCATAAAAGGATAGGACATCATTTCCTGTATCATGCCTCTTCACCTCCTGCAAATCGGCGTCCTTCCTCAGTATTCCGGTATTCCTGCACTGTGCCGCAGAACAGCACTCTTCTCTGCAGGTGAAGGATCCGCCCTGCCTCTCCAATAACATTACGAATATCATGAGACACCATAACAATCGTAATCCCGTCTTCCTGATTTAGACGGCGAATCATTCCATAAAATTCCTCAATCGCTGACGGATCCAGCCCTGTAATCGGCTCATCCAAAATCAGCATTTTTTCTGATGCACAAAGGGCTCTGGCTATCAGTACTCTCTGCTGCTGTCCGCCGGAAAGCTCCCGATAGCACTTGCTTTTCAGATTCTCAATTCCCAGCCGCTTCATGGCAGAACCGGCCATTTTTCTCTCTCCAGCCCCATAAAACGGGCGATTCCCTCTTCTTCCCAGAGTTCCTGACAGAACCACCTCCCAGACGGTTGCAGGAAAATCCCGCTGCGCCGCTGTCTGCTGGGGAAGATAGCCGATTCCGCTGTTTTTCAGTTCCTCTGCCGTCCTGATCGTACCTGACGTAGGCTTTAAAAGCCCCAGCAGTCCTTTTACAAGGGTGCTTTTTCCAGAACCGTTTTCCCCCACTACACAAAGGTAATCTCCTGGGTAGATCTCCAGGTTTAAATCAATTACAGCATCATGGTTTTCGTAACCAAAATCCACATGCTCACAGGTTATCAATGGTTTCATTCATCCAGTCCTTTTCTCAGATTTTCCACATTCTGGCGCATCAGCTCTGCATAGGTAATTCCGCCGTCAAACTGCGCCCTTGTTACATTATGACAGGAGTGCAGCAAAAGCGGCTGCGCCCCGGTTTCCTCTCCAATAATCTCGGCAACCCGGTGACTGCTCAGTTCCAGATAATACACTGCGGGAATCTGCTTTTCCCTGACCTTATCAATCAGATAGGCTATGGTTCTGGCACTGGGCTCTGTATCCGTGCTGCATCCGGAAAACGCCGCCCGGTAATCCAGTCGGTACTCCTCTGCCAGATATCGAAACGGAAATTTGTCCCCCACAATAATCATGCTGCGTTTTCTGTTTTCTGACACCTGACGAAACCCCTCATCAATATCCTGAAGTTCCTTCTGATAGGCTTCCTCTCTGTCTTTGTAGATGGCTTTATGAATGGGATCTGCCTCTGACAGCACATCGCAGATCACCTCTGTCATCTTCATGGCATTGACCGGAGAGGTCCAGATATGCTCATCATACTCAATTTCTTCCCTATGCCCATCCTCATCCAGTTCAAATGCCTCATGCTCATGATCTCCATGGCCATGACCCTCCTCCATGCCTTCTACCATCTCTTCCTCAACAGTATCCACATAATCCATCATGGTTACAATCGTCATTTCAGAAGTATCAATGGCCTCCAGTACCTCTGATAACCAGTGCTCCATTGCACCTCCATTGCAGATCAGAACATCTGCATTTTGAATCAGGCGCATATCTGCCGGAGTTGGCTCAAAGGAATGGCTGTCCATTCCCGCAGGCACCACCATAGTCAGTTCCACTTCCTCACCAGCTATCTGCCGTGTAAAATCATAATAGGGAAACACGGTGGTTACTACCTGCAGCCTGTCTCCCTCTTGCTTTGTTTCCCGGACCCCGCAGCCAGTCAGACACAGCAGCAAAAACAGCACTGCAGCGGACAGCCCTTTTTGGAATTTTTTCATCATTTTCTGGTTCCTTCACCTGCGCTCCTGCCAGAGGAAATCCCTCTGACCTGCAGAACGCTTACTGATTTTTACATATCCTGTGTAGTATAGCACAGTTTTTCTATAAAGAAAAGGCGGGAAAAGTGACAGAATTTCCCCAATAACATTAAAACTGCATTAAAGTTTTTTACGATTTCATTACTTGCATTGATTTTCTTTATGCTTCTTGATATACAATAAATGGAGGTGATAGCCATGACACAGAAAACTTACCGTATCGGTGATGTTGCAAATTTAATGGGACTCAGCAGAGACACTCTCCGTTATTATGAAAAACGCGGCATCCTCTCCTCTAAAAAAGAAGAAAACGGATACCGCTATTATACGGAAGAAGATATTTACCGCCTGTTCAGCATTCTTTATCAAAGAAAAATGGATATCGGGCTGGATGATCTGGAACAGATCTGGTCTCAGGATCTTTCTGTTTCTTCTCTGTCTCAGATTATGAAAAACAGAATGGAAGAAGAAAAAATGGCAATCCGGCGCCATCAGCAAACTATGGCCCGATTAAATCTAACCAGTGAAGACTGCGAAAATATAAAAAATCATATGGATCAGGTAATCCTCAAAAACTCCCCCCGTTCCCACATCATCGTTCCCCACGCCGGCTTCTCTGAAAGCCTTGCACTGTGGTTTCAATATGCTCAGCAATATCCTGGGCTTGATATGATGTATATTTTTGATGAATATAACTGGGATCCGGAAAAAGAGGATTTGGGAATTACCTACAAAAACTCTCAGCTGGTTCTTCACGCAGATTTAGCGGAGTATGTGGATTATGATCTTTCCCCCGAATCTCATCCCATTATGCAGCCCTCGCTCTGTATGACTCGAATTCGCATTTCGCAGCAGAGAATTCCAACAGCTGAAGATCTTCTGCCGATGCTTCAATGGGCAAAAGAACAGGAACTTATGGTATCCCGTCAATTTTACTGCACCTTCATGCTTCAGGGACTCAGTGAAGGCTGCCAATCCTGTTATATTCAGCTTTATGTGCCTGTCTTTTAATATTGCTTTTTCCAATATACGAAAAATGTCCGGAGGCTTCTGCATACTCTGCATCTGCCTTTCCGGACATTTTTCTTATGATAGAATCAGAATTTCAAAATATGGAGATTGCATTCTTGTGATGGCTGCAATTTTTTAGTGCTCTTCGTTTTCTTTGTGATCCTCACATTTTTCGTTGCCTACACGGGTAACGCGTCCCTTGCTGTCTGTGCAGTAGTAACGGTCATCTGCATCCTTGGCGTTCTTTTTCTTCTTCTGGATCTTACCGCTGGTATTTACCAGGTATTCTCCGCCGTCCTCATCACCGTTCCACTCTACAACCTTCAGCTTTTCATCGCTGTCAGCCTTCTGCAGCTTGCCCTGGAAATAAATATTTCCATCATCAATACCGTTGTAGCCCTGTCCACGTTCCTCTCCGGATTTGCGGAAATTAAAGGTGAATTTCTCGCCGTCTAATTCAATGGTAGCCTTTCCGGTCTTCATAGCACCGTCCTTGGCTCCTCCAAAGTAGTAAACAGCCCATGCCTCATCCGGCTCCGGCATATCATCCTCGCCCTCAATCTCTTCCCAGGACTGGATTTTTGAATCATTTACACTCATCTTATAGAGACCCTCAAGCATCTTGCCGTACTCGTCAAATGCATAATACTCGCCCTTAATCCGTTTGATCTCTCCTTTGACAATCTCTCCATCCTTATCTGCATAGAACCAGCATTCTTCTCCGTCTCTGTATCCCTCCGGATCCTGCTCCTCGCCGGGAACTGTCTTAAACCAGCCTGTGCTCAGCCAGCTGTCAGAGGGCTGGGAATAGAACTTGTCACTGGGAGTTGCCGCATTGCCCGGTGTGGAAATCCAGTTGAATACTGCATTGCCGCCTTCCTCAAACAGATATTTTCTTCCGTTGATGGTCTTTTTCGTACCTGCAGTTTTCTCACCGTTGCTCTTAAAATAGAACCAGTAGTGATCCTCAAAATCGGGGTCATCCTGCTCCTCGTCCTCTGCTTCCAGCCATGCCCATTCGTTGGCTCTCATCGCTCCGTCTCCTGCCTCGCCCAGGTAATACACACCATTTTTCCAGGCATCCTCGCCGGTCTGCCGCTCGCTCTCTTCGTTTACCCAGCCATAAAGCATTTTTCCTTCATCATCGAAAGCATACTTTTTCGCCTGACCGTCTGCACGGATAATCGTTTTAAATGTAGTCTTTCCGGAATTGGATGCGGTATAAGCTTTTCCATTCGGTCCAAAGTAGTACCAGCAGGTATCGGACTCATCATCATCTCCATCCTCATTTTCCAGCTCTCTCCACTGGTTTGCCACCATAACGCCTGTCTCATTGACATAATAGTATTCGTCATCGTCCTGCACCAGCTGACTGATAGCCATATCACCATTTTCATCCAGCCAGTACCAGTTGTTTCCGGACCGCTTCCATTCGTCCGTTACCCGATCACCGTACTTATCATAATAATGCCACTGGCCGTCTTCCTGCTGCCATCCATAGGCTGCGTAGGACATCATTGCTGTTCCCATGGTAAATGCTGCTGCAGCGCAGGTTACCAGCATGCGTTTCGTGTTCTTTTTCATAATCATTACTCCTTCTTGATTTTCTATTTTCTCTTGTTTCTCGGTATCTCTTTCCGATGACCTTACTCTACACCCTGGAACCGTTCCAGGGTCAAGTGAAGTAAGAAAGCTGTAAGAAGTTGTAAATTTTCCGTGAAGAACGACAGAAAGCAGTAATTTTTTATGGAGATTCTCCTCCAATGCATCTTGTTCGGCCAAAATAAAACAACGCTCCGGAGGATCCTTTTATCCACCGAAGCGCCGTTTTTCTAAAGCCTAATATGATTGTCAATCATAACCGTTCAGGGCAATCCCCTGGCCTGCTGCGAATTATTTTCTCAGCATTACATCCTGAAGACGCAGATGTCTCGGCAGTCCGTCTACCATCATAGGAGTCAGTTCTGCCTGAATCAGCGGCCGCACATAGTTGATGAAATCCTCTGTTACATAATCGCCGCTTTCATTGATCCACTCTCTCGGAACCTTTTTCTCAATGTTTGCAACCTTGTGAACATCATAAATATCCGTCACGCACAGATAGGGATCGTCAGACACTCTCTTTAAGATAACCATTTTTCCGGTCTCGCCTTCAAAAGCTGCCTTTACCGCAGCTCCGCCTACCTGATAAGCCTCTGTAATATCTACACGGCCTACAATATGGGACGCACACCGCTGCAAAGAGTTAAACTCGATTGCTCTGGTCTTGCAGCCTACCTCCTTGGAAATCTTCTGAGCCAGGAACCGTGAGGTGCCGGTCAGCTGACGGTGTCCAAAGGCATCTACGAAATCTACATTATCTGTCAGCTCGCAGACATAACGGCCATCTGCCACCTTCACACCCTCTGAAATAGCCACAACCACAGATTTCTTTGTTTTGTGAAGCTCAGCCACCTTATGCATAAACTCATCCACATCAAAGGTAATCTCCGGTAAAAACAGCATATCCGGGCCTTCGCAGTCCTCGCCCTTTGCCAGAGCAGCAGCGCCGGTCAGCCAGCCTGCATTACGTCCCATAATCTCTACCAGGGTTACGTTCTGCTGATCATAAACCAGTCCGTCACGAATAATTTCTTTTGTAATAGAAGCAATGTATTTTGCAGCGCTTCCAAAACCAGGCGTATGATCGGTAATCGGAAGATCATTGTCAATGGTCTTGGGAACACCCATAAACCGGATTTTGGAACTGGTCAGAATCGCATAGTCTGACAGCTTCATAATCGTATCCATAGAGTCATTTCCTCCGATATAGAAGAAATACTCTACCTCCAGCTTTTCCAGGATCTCAAAAATCTTGTCGTATACCTCTGTATTTCCCTTGATAGGCGGCAGCTTATAGCGGCAAGAACCCAGGAAGGAGGACGGTGTTCTCTTTAACAGATCAATATCCAGATCACTGCGGATATGTTCTGACAAATCAACCACCCGTTCCTCTAACAATCCCTGAATGCCGTGCAGCATACCATATACTTTTTTTGCTCCCCTGTCTTTTGCAGTCTTAAATACACCGGCCAGGCTGGAATTGATGACTGCAGTTGGTCCGCCGGACTGTCCGACAATTACGTTACCCATTACTTGTTTCATAAGTGAGTCCCCCTCTGTATTTATTCTGTGAAGTTTATATCAATTTCCCTGATTGATAAAATGGCTAACTCCCGGTTAAAGGGAATTAGCCATTGTTAAAGCCTTAACTTATTATCTAGAATTATCTCTGAACACGTCCAGAACCGTCGCCGCCTGCCAGATTGTCAACATCTGCACGGGTAACCAGGTTGAAGTCGCCAGGAATGGTGTGCTTCAGAGCAGAAGCTGCTACTGCAAACTCCAGAGCTGCCTTCATATCCTTGCCGTCTAACAGACCGCAAACAAGACCTGCTGCAAAGGAATCTCCGCCGCCTACACGGTCAACGATAGGAGTGATGGAGTACTTTCTGGAATGATAGAACTCACGGGTCTTACCATCCATGATGCATGCGGACCAACCATTGTTGGAAGCGCTGTAGCTCTCACGCAGGGAGCTGATGATATACTTGAAGCCAAACTTGTCAGCCATCTGGTTGAAGATGTCAACATAACCAGCCAGCTCCAGCTCTCCAGAAGTAACATCGGTGTTGCCCGGCTTGAAGCCCAGAACCTTCTCAGCGTCCTCTTCGTTACCGATGCAGACATCAACGTACTGCATTAAGTTGGTCATAACCTTCTGAGCCTTCTCGGAAGACCACAGTTTCTTACGGAAGTTTAAGTCAACGGATACGGTTACGCCGTGAGCCTTAGCAGCCTTTAAAGCAGCCTCGGTCAGCTCAGCTGCAGCATCACTTACAGCCGGAGTAATACCGGTAAAGTGGAACCAGTCAGCATCAGCGAAGATCTCGTCAAAGTTGAACTCATCTGCAGTTGCAGTGGAGATAGAAGAATGAGCACGGTCATAAACAACGTTGGAAGCTCTCATTGCAGAGCCAGTCTCCAGGTAGTAAATACCCAGTCTCTCACCGCTTCTTGCGATGTGCTTGGTTCCTACATTGTATTTTCTCAGAGCTGCTACTGCACACTCACCGATGGGGTTAGCCGGTACAGCGGTAACAAATTCTGCATCATGACCATAGTTAGCCAGAGATACAGCTACGTTTGCCTCGCCGCCGCCGTAGTTGATGTCAAACTCGTCTGCCTGGATAAATTTCTCGTTATTCGGGGTAGATAATCTTAACATAATCTCGCCCATGGTTACTACTTTTGCCATTTTTATATTCTCCTTTTTTAATTTCTTTCTAAAATTTATTTACTTTCTTGCAGCTGCAACAGCCTCAACGAACTCTTTTGCTTTTGCAGTAACTGCTGCGAAGTCGCCGGTCTTTGCGCCCTTGGTCAGGCTGCTTCCGGTACCTACTGCGTATGCGCCAGCCTTCAGCCACTTGTCTACGTTGTCTACGTCAACACCGCCGGACGGCATAAACTCACCCTGAGGCAGCGGGCCCTTAAAGGAGCTGATAGCAGCCGGTCCAACAATGTTGCCCGGGAATACCTTAATGATATCACATCCAGCTTCCAGAGCAGTAATTGCTTCGGTAGGAGTCATAACACCTGGCAGCATCGGCACGCGGTAGCGGTTGCACATCTTAATGGTCTCAACGTTCAGGCCCGGGCTTACTACATAGTTAGCGCCAGCCATAATTGCCATTCTTGCAGTCTCCGGATCCAGAACAGTACCTGCACCGATCACGATCTTCTCATTATCTTTATACTTTGCTACCATGTTTGCAATCAGATCGATGGGGCTTCCCTCATCAACAGTCATGCAAATCTCGATGAAATTAATGCCGCCCTCGATGATGGCATCAATCACCTTCTCGCCCTGCTCCAGGTTCTTTGCACGAACCACAGCTACCAGGCAGTCTTCCTTCAGTCTTGCCAGTACTTGCTCTTTTTTCATGGTCTTCTTCTCCTTTTCTTGTTCGTATATGCGAATGTTCTTTGCAAATACGATTTATGACTTTATTTTAATAGTTTCCAACATGTTTGTCAACAGGCAATCCTTATATTTTGCCCAGAAACCCCAACAATTTTGAGACCTCTGCTGCCTTTTTGGCAGTCAGCCGCCCCAGCTGTTCATAGTCCTCCGTAGGCTTATAAAGACTGGATACGCTCAGGGCTCCCACAACGCTTCCATCCGGTCCGAAAACAGGAGCTCCCACACACTCCATGTGCTCCTCCACTTCTCTCTCATCCAGGGCATATCCCTGATCCCTGACTCGTTCCAGCTCCCTTTTCAGGGATTCTCTGTCTGTTATCGTTCGTTCCGTATGCTTCTTGAATTTCATACGGGCCATAATCTGTCCGCAGGTTTCCTCATCGCTGTATGCCAGAATCGCCTTGCCCAGAGAGGTACAGTACATCGGGTTCTTTGTTCCTACCGTAGCTGTAGTAATAATCGGATTTTCCGGCTCTGTCTTGCAGATATAGACTACCTCATGATCAGAACGCACCCCAAAAAATACCGTTTTCCCTACCTCCTTGGCAAAAGCGCGCATTTCCGGTTCAATCACATTGATAAAATTCAGATTGTTCGTATAATTAATCCCAATCCGGTATGCCGTCAGACCAATGGTATATCTTTGTCTCTGTCCCCGGTCTACATTTACCATTCCCATCTCTGCCAGGGTGGTTACAATGTCATAGGCGCTTGTTTTGGGAAGATCCAGCTTTCCGCAAATATCATCCAGAGTGATCCCCTCCGGATTCTTGGATACCAGCTTCAGGATCTCCACGGTTCTTTGTGTCGTTCTGTTCAGTTTCATGGGACTTGCCCCGCCTTTCTATCTTAAACGGCAGGCAGCACAGGATAACATTGTCTGGCCGGCACATCTAATGCGCCGAATCTGCTGCTACAGCGTCACACCCTGCTTGAAGATAGCCATATCATGGAAGCCTGCTTCTTCTGCCTTCACCTTTTTGCCGGATGCAACAGCCAGAACATAGTCAAACAGTTCCTGAGCCAGCTGCTCCTTACTCTTATCTTCTACCATACTTCCGGCATTAAAGTCAATCCAGTTATTTTTATGTCCTGCCAGTTTTGAGTTGCTGGAGATCTTCACAGTAGGAACCGGTGATGCAAAGGGTGTTCCTCTTCCAGTCGTAAACAGTACAATCTGAGCGCCGGATACTGCCAGGGCTGTCGAAGCTACCAGATCATTGCCGGGAGCAGACAGCAGATTTAATCCTTTTACCTTCACCGGCTCTCCATAGGACAGTACGCCCTTTACCGGAGCGCTGCCAGACTTCTGCGTACATCCAAGGGACTTGTCCTCCAGAGTGGAAATTCCTCCCTTTTTATTTCCCGGAGAAGGATTCTCATAAATGGTCTGGTTATGACTGGTAAAATAGTTTTTAAAATCATTAATCAAATGAACTGTCTTATCAAACAGCTCCGGAGTTTCACAACGGTTCATCAGAAGGGTCTCTGCACCAAACATCTCCGGAACCTCTGTCAGAATCGTAGTGCCTCCTTTGGAAATCAGCAGATCGGAAAAGGCTCCGACTGTAGGATTGGCTGTGATTCCGGACAGACCATCAGAACCGCCGCACTTCATGCCGATAACCAGCTCGCTGGCATCTATGGTCTCTCTGCTGAAGGCGCCTGCATACACAGCCAGCTCCTCCAGAAGCTTCATAGCCTCCTCCTGCTCGTCCTCCACGTCCTGACACTGAAGAAATTTTACTCTCTGTTCATCATATTCCCCAATATACTGCTCTTTTAAAAGGGGAATGTTGCTGTTCTCGCATCCCAGTCCCAGCACCAGAACACCGCCGGCATTGGGGTGATGAATCATATCAGCCAGAACCTTTCTGGTATTCTCCTGATCATCGCCCATCTGGGAACATCCGTAAGGATGGGTAAATGCGATCACATCCTCCACATTTCCTCCCACAAATTTCTTTGCTTTCTTTTCCAGAGCCTGAGCGATGGAATTGACACATCCCACGGTAGGAATAATCCAGATCTCATTGCGGACGCCTACCTTTCCGTCTGCTCTGCGGTATCCGTCAAAATATGCGTGGGCTGATTCTTTCAGACCGGAGGCCACCGGCTCATACTGATACTCCAGAAGGTCTCCCAGCGCCGTCTTTAAATTATGCACGTGCACCCATCCGCCAGCAGCAATATCCTCCTTTGCAAAGCCGATGCGGAAGCCGTATTTGATAACCTCCTCGCCTTTTGCAATAGGCTTTAAGGCAAATTTATGTCCCTGCGGAATCTCTTCACCAATGGTAACCTGGTACTGACCTACTGTCAGACTCTCACCCAGGGCAATGGGGCGCAGCGCAACAGCTACATTATCATCCTCATGGATCCTGATAAAATCCTGCATTTCCTTTTTCTCCTTTTATTCCAGTTGAAAGTATTGATATTTGTAAAGTTTTTCTGTCTTGTCCAATGTTGTAAGGGCTTACAATTATTCTACATAATCTCTGTTCATAAGTCAAGAAGAAAACAGGGATTATTTCAAAGAACTTGTGCAAAACTCTGTAAAATACTTGCAATATTTTTCTTTGGCGGTTATAATGATATCATCTTGTAAGTACTTACAGAAATGAGGATGATTTTCGTGAATATTTATGATGTTTCCAAAAAGGCCGGCGTTTCCATCGCTACCGTATCCAGGGTGCTGAACGGCAACCCCAATGTCAGCGAAAAAACCCGCGCCCGGGTGCTGGAGGTTATGGAAGAGCTGGGCTACACCCCCAATGTATTTGCAAGAGGGCTGGGACTTGGTTCTATCAAAACCATCGGTATTATGTGTTCAGATTCTTCCGATCCCTATCTGGCTCACGCCATATATTATCTGGAACGGGATCTGCGCACCAATGGCTACGATTCCATTTTATGCTGCACCGGCAATTCGCTGGAAACTAAGCGTCAGTATTTTGAGCTGCTCCGCTCCAAAAAAGTAGACGCCATTATTATTGCCGGTTCCAAATTTATCGAAATGAAGGCAAAAGACAATGCTTACATTATAGATGCAGCAAAGGAGCTTCCCATTATTCTGGTAAATGGCTACCTGGAAGGAGAAAATATCTACTGTACCCTTTGTGATGACAGAACGGCAACCCACTACGCTACAAGCCAGCTGATTGCATCCGGCTGCCGAAAGATTCTCTATCTTTTCAGCAGCTATTCCTACAGCGGTACCAACAAGATGAAGGGCTACCGGGATGCCCTGTGCGGACGGGGACTTTCCGTTCAGGACGAATATATTCACCAGTGTGAAAAAGATGTGCTGGCAGCCAGAGAGCTGCTGCTTCGCCTCCACAAGGAGGGACTTCCCTTTGACGCAGTTCTGACCTCAGATGATGCGCTGGCAGTAGGTGCTGTAAAGTATGCACATATGACAGGCAGAAGTATTCCCGATGATTTGAGCATTATCGGTTATAATAATTCTGCTTATTCCATCTGTACCGATCCGGAGCTGACTTCTATTGACAGCAAGGCAGAAGCCCTCTGCACAACTGCTATCAATACCCTTATGGGCGTTTTCAACGGCGGCAATGTTCCCAGCAGGACAACCATTGCAGCTGATTTGATAAAAAGAGCTACTACTAAATTTTAATTTATTTTAAGGAGGAATCATCCAATGAAACAGTTTATGGACAAAGATTTTCTGCTGACCACTGATTCTGCAAAGGCATTATTCCACAATTACGCAGAAAAAATGCCGGTTCTGGATTACCATTGTCACATCAACCCCAGAGAAATCGCAGAAGACAGAAAATTTGAAAACATTACCCAGGTATGGCTGGGCGGAGATCACTACAAATGGCGTCAGATGCGTTCCAATGGTGTCGATGAAAAATATATCACCGGAGATGCTACTGACCGCGAGAAATTCCAGAAATGGGCTGAGACCCTGGAAAAGCTTATCGGCAATCCTCTGTACCACTGGAGCCATCTGGAGCTGCAGAGATACTTTGGCTACACCGGCCATCTGTGCGGAGATACCGCAGAAGAGGTATGGAATCTGTGCAACGAGCAGCTGCAGAACAAGTGGTCTGTACGCAGCCTGATCAAAGCTTCCAACGTTACCCTGATCTGCACCACCGACGATCCCATTGATTCTCTGGAGTGGCACAAAAAGATCGCTGAGGATGACACCTTTGACGTACAGGTTCTTCCTGCATGGAGACCGGACAAGGTTACCAACATTGAGAAGCCGGACTACGCCTCCTACATTGGCAAGCTGTCTGAGGTAAGCGGCGTGGAAATCAAGGATTTCGCATCTCTGAAGGAAGCAATCAAGAACCGTATGGCTTTCTTTGCTGAGAACGGCTGTTCCGTTTCCGACCACGGTCTGGATTTCGTTCTGTACCATCCGGCATCTGAGGAAACCATCGACGGCATCATTGCCAAGAGACTTTCCGGTCAGGAAGTTACCAGAGAAGAGATGATGCAGTACAAGACTGAATTCATGCTGTTCCTGGCAAGAGAATATCACCGCATCAACTGGGCAATGCAGATTCACTACGGCTGCAAGCGCGACAACAATGCGTTTATGTTCAGCAAGCTGGGTCCGGACACCGGATTTGACTGCATCGGTGATGCCGCATCCGCAGCACAGACTGCAGATTTCCTGAATGCATTAAGTGCAACCAATGAAATCCCGAGAACCATTCTGTACTCCCTGAACCCCAACGACGACGCTGCTATCGGCACCATCATCGGATGCTTCCAGGGTACAGAGGCTGCAGGCAAGATTCAGCAGGGCTCTGCTTGGTGGTTCAATGACAACAAGACCGGCATGATCAACCAGATGACCAGTCTGGCCAACTTAGGCTGCCTGGGCAACTTTATCGGTATGCTGACCGACTCCAGAAGCTTCCTTTCCTACACCAGACATGAGTATTTCCGTCGGATTATGTGCGAGCTGATCGGCGGCTGGGTAGACAACGGCGAGTATCCGGATGATCAGAAGGCATTAAAGACTATTGTAGAAGGTATCTGTTACAACAATGCAGTAGAATACTTCGGATTTGATCTGTAATCACTAAGATACTTATAACAGAGCATCTTCATAGGACGCATTTCCTATGAAACAAATAATACCGGCTGCGGCATTTGAGGGATTTCTTCCCCTCTGGCCCGCGGCCGGTATTTTTCATATCCAGAGTCTTCGCTCTGAACTGCTTATTCTTCTTTCAAATACTTACAGATAGCAAATCACTGGCATTCCCTTGTATACCTGCTCATAAAAGGCAGGTACTCTGTCCGGGGGAAGGTTGATACAGCCATGGCTGCCTCCTGTTTTGTATATCTCACCGCCAAAGCTGCTTCTCCAGTTGGCATCATGAAATCCAATGCCGCCATTAAACGGCATCCAGAAGGATACCGGGCTTTCATACTCGTAGGTTCCGTCCGCCCGCTTGGCTCCCCGCAGAACCTTATCCTTCTGTTTGTAGGTCAGAGGGAAAATTCCCGGCGGCGTATCATACTTTTTGGAAATATTTCCGGTAACACAAGGCGCATCCCAGATAACAGCTCCGTCCTTCACCAGATAAACATGCTGTCCGGTCAGATCCACCTCAGCATATGTGCTTCCCCAGTCCTGCTCTCCCCGGACTGCTGCGGTTGAAGCATACTGTGGCTCCCTGGTCTGTGACTGCCCGCTGCGGATCATGGCAATCAGCGCGTCTGTCTCTGCCGCCTGATCAATTTTCCATCCATAAGGGCCCGTAACCTCGACAATCCTTCCGGATACGGTAGAAAATTGTCTTGTTTTTCCGGCTGTGTCGTACCGGGCTGCCAGATTCCCAATCCAGGCCCCGGCCTTTTCCCGATCCACCTGAATCTGTCCCTCGCTGGCTCCTGTAATCCAGGAACAGATTTCCGCCGCAGGCAAAACCTGGCTCTCCTCACCAATTATATAGGTAATTTCCATTTCACGGCACTGATTCATAGTGTCACACAATGCTTTCAGGGTCTCATCTCCAGAGTAAATCCGCGGCTCTATATAGCAGCCTAAAGCCTCCAGATCCACCTCCATAGCCCCTGTATGAACAGCGGCGCGAATAGCCTCTGCCGCTTTTTCCGGATCCACCTGATTGCCCCGGATCTCCGGAATCACAGTAAAGGCCTCCCCCTCTGCATAGTCAGAAATCCGGGCATCTGCTGCTGCCGTTGCCCCGTTTCCTGTAATGCAGTCCAGAGCCTGAATGCTCTGTTCCAGCCGTTCGCTCTGAAAACTGCTGACCATATCTGTTTTATACTTGTTATCTACATCCGGTCCAAAAACTCGGCCGCCCGCATTCTGCTGATTTAATTTTTCCTGCAGAAATCCATCCGGCAGCTTTACGGAAAAACCAATCTGTTCTCCGGTAATTGTCTCCTGCTTTCCGCCCCGTTCTTTAATCGTAAGGGTGTAATCTTTTGTATAAAAACTGCCGATGCGCTCTGCTGCTTCATCAACCGTCAGATCGGCAATCCCCAGCCCGTTTACTGAGGTTCCTGGGACGAAAACCGTATCGCCTCCCTCTTCTGCCATAGCTGTTCCTACAGCAGCAAGACTAATGGATAACGCCAGCACAGTCCGGCATACACCTGTTTTCCAGTTTTTCTTCATCTAATCTCTCTCTTTCCGGCTTTTTCTGTTTTACGCCTGTTCCCATTATAGAAGTTCCCTGAATCCCCGTCAATACCGGAGCTGTCCTTATTTTTCCCATTTTCTGTCAGATAACCTTTATCCACATTGATAACCGGGCATAGCTTTCAGCTTTTTCATAATCCGGATATAGGAGGGAATCAAAAATGCATCTGCCGCAATCCATGCTGCCGGACTTGCAAAGCAAACCGCAGCATATCCAAGCACTGGAACAAGGCAGAAGCCTACAAATGCCCGGGCAGCCATTTCACACACACCGGCCAATACAGCCAGCTTGGAATATCCCATCCCCTGAATCAAAAACCGGACAATATTTACAAATGCCAGAGGAATGTAAAACAGAGAGTTTCCAATCAAAAACATCTGAACCTGCCCCAGAATCTCCGTCTGTCCTCTGTCCAAAAACAACAAACTGATCTGTCTTCCAAATACAGACAGCACTCCCAGGGCAAAAACTGCATAAACACATCCCATAACAGATGCCGCCTTTAGCCCGCGGCTGATTCGATCCAGCTTTCTGGCTCCGATATTCTGACCGCCATAGGTTGCCATCGTTGAACCGAGCGCATCAAATGGACAACAGAAAAACATGCTGATCTTTGTCCCCGCAGTTACCGCAGCCACAGCCATAGAGCCCAGTCCATTTACCGCCGTCTGCAGTACCACACTTCCAATCGCTGTAATGGAATACTGCAGTCCCATGGGCACTCCCATATTGCACAGAGCGAGAAGAATATCCCGATCTGGTTTTGCCTCCTCCTTTGTCATACGAAGAAGCTCAAACCGTTTTATCATAAAAATCAGACAGCAGACTCCCGATACCGCCTGGGCAATTACCGTTGCAATCGCCGCTCCCTCTTCTCCCATATGAAGCACCAGAATCATAAATAAGTCCAGCAAAATATTCAGGATAGAAGATAAAATCAGAAAAATAAGCGGAGTACGGCTGTCTCCCAGGGAACGAATAATACCAGACACCATATTGTAAAGATAGGTCGCCGGAATCCCCAGGAAAATCACAAAAATATACCGGTATGCACCGTCAATAATATCCTCCGGTGTATTCATCCACTGAAGAATGGGACGGCACAATACACAGACTGCCACTGTCATAACTGCTGCAAATCCCAGGGACAGCCATGCCCCATTCGCCACAAATCTCCGCAGCATGGGGAAATTTTTCTCCCCAAATTTCTGAGCTACAGGAATGGCAAAGCCATTGCACACGCCCATACAAAAGCCAATAATCATGAAATTGATGGAGCCGGTAGAGCCTACTGCCGCCAGCGCCTGAACCCCCAGGTATTTTCCCACAATAATGGTATCCATCATATTGTAAAATTGCTGAAACAGCATACCAAACAGCATAGGAAAGAAAAATCCCAGCATCAGTCTGGATGGCGATCCTTCTGTCATATCCTTTGTTGTACTTTTTGCCATAATTGTTCTTCCTTCCTTATTTTCTGGAAATCACCAGTTCTTCCATGGTTCGCTTCGGTACATGGTGAACGCCCTTTTCATCCCGATAATAGGTAATAGTTCCGCAAGCATCCTCCAGAACAATCTCTTCATCCGGAGCGCCAATAGCCAGTACAAGCATAGGCGCCAGATATTCAGGAAGCTCCAGAGCTGTCTTCAGCTCCTCTTTCTGAAAGCTTCCGATCATGCAGCCGCCCAGTCCCTTTTCCACTGCCGCCAGCAGCATGGTCTGAGCCGTAATCCCCACATCCCGCAGATACGCTGTCAGATTTTCACTGATTCTGGTATCCTGACAGATAACAATAAATCCAGACGGACATTTTCCCTCTGCCGGAAGATGAAGCTGCGGCAATGCGCCAGCCCATTTAGTCAACGGCTGGATCTTCTTTACCACCTCCGGCTCCCATGCCAGAAAATACTTCAACGGCTGTACGTTCGCCGTCGCCGGACACAGGCGGGTACATGCAACCAGCTCCCGCAGCTCCTCCTCTGTAACTTTTCTTGTCTCATCATATCCCCGATAGCTCCGGTTTTTCTCTAATAAATCCTTCAGCATATTCTCTTCTCCCTTATGTACCGTCTGCGCAGTCTACACACAGATCGAATAAAATCCATATCGTTTTTCATCATATTACAGTTTTTTCCTGTTGTCTACTGTGGTTTTTTTAGATTTTTCCCGTCTTTTTCTTCATTTCTACAGCGGTATTTCCATTATCTGTCTTCCCTTCTTTGCAAGCCCTGTTCCCCTCCTCCCAACTCCCAAAATCCGTTTTCCAGCAGGTACAGAATAAGGGCGGCATTCCTGAGAATACCGCCCCAATCCTTGGAAAAAATCTTTTTTGATATTACTTTGTATTTTTAACCAGCTTATCAATCTCCTGAGCCATCTGCAGCTTCGGATCCATCTGCAGCTTTGGAGCCTCCTGCTCTGCCTCGCTGGTATTGCGATTTACGACCAGAGGAAGATTCACACCCATAATATTTAAGATAACGCCCTTTGCATTTTTATCAAGAACCTTGTTCAGCTTGTCTGATTCCACCACAACTGCCCGGAATCTTCCTTCCCGATTAAAACGGCCAAACTCCACAGCATCTGTAAATACCGGCTGGAATTTGTCTTCATTCTTCATTTTGATCATGGGCGTTCCCTGACCCTCTTTATCCAGCGCAAACAGGAAGCTTCCCTTGCGGAAATCTGCCACAATCTCCTCCTGCAGCTCCAGAAGGCGCTGTTTTGTCTCCGGTGTAGCCGGCTTTCTCATCTCCTGGGCAAAGTAAATAGCAGTCAGATGAAGCTGCGGATTCTCCACCCACACAGCGCCATCCGGCATCTCCGCCTTTTCCCGTTTTTTTATAATCTCATCCAGCTGAACTAAGGCCGGCTTCTCTTCATCTGGAATCTCAATGGCATTCACGCCCATGGCATACAGATTCGTAAAGAAAAACAGCATCTGCTTGCTCTCCAACCGGGTAACTGTTACTGGAATCTTTTTTCCGGCCAAGGTCTGAGCCGCCTGCTTTGCCTCTTCTCCATCAAAATACAGGAATACCTTATCATCAAAGGTCTCCTCATCACATTCTACATAGGGCTCTCTCGTACATGCAGAAATCAATACAAAAAATTCTCCCTCTTTATCCGCCAGCCGCGTCAACAGCTCTTTTCTTCCATTTACCATGATTCTTCTATCTCCCTGTCCTGATATTGATAATTCTCTCTGACAATATACCTGTTTTATTATACTGTCTTTTCTCTTTTTTTTCAACTAGGGGTTTTTTTCTTCCTGGACTGATTCACCATTTTCCTTCCAAAAAGATGGCTGTCAAATAATGCCCAAAAGCTTAGTCACAAAGATCCACATAAAAATCGTAAATACGCTGACACAGGAGCTGACCACCACCATCTCGCTTGCCAAATCCCCGTCTCCTCCCATAGCCTGAGCCATGGAGAAAGAGGCAGCCGCCACCGGAGCTGCAAACTGGGAATACAAAACAAACCGCTCCAGCGGAGAAAATCCCAAAAGCACGGATACTGCCACAATGATTGCCGGAACTAAAACCAGTTTGACTGTCAGAGTAGGCACCAGATACCTTAAATTTTTCCGTACAGAAGAAAATTGAAGCGTTCCGCCCATAACAAAGCAGGCAAGAGGCGTACAAAGGGCTGCATACTCTTTTACCGGTTTTTCCACACAGGCGGGAAGCCGAATCCCCAGCCAGAGAAAAACTGCGCCCACGGCTGCTCCCATAATCATAGGATTAGTTATCATTTTTTTCAGAAGCTGAGGCAGAGAAGGCTTTCCTCCCCGAAAATACTCCAGAATCAGAACTGCCATCACATTATAGATGGGGATAATAAAAGCCAGCACCATGGATGCCAGACTGGCTCCCTCTGCGCCAAATACATTTTCTGCCAGAGGCACGGCAAAAAGAACACAGTTTCCCCGGTAAAGCGCCTGAACAATCACCCCGCGGCGGGAATTTTCTTTCACCAGAAGGGGGACAGCCACCATGCTGGCTCCAATCAAAAGCAGCACACAGGCAATATTGACCGCCAGAAGCTTTCCGCTCACTCCCTGCCCTCCACTGGTCCGGTAAATGTTGTTAAACATCATAACCGGGAAAAATGCCTTAAAAATCATCTGATTCAAACGGATAAAAAACGGTTTGTCCACGATTCCTGTTTTCTGAATTCCGTAGCCAAAGGCAAAATAAATGAAAAACGGCACTACCGCATTCCAGGCAATCCAAAAGCTTTCCATAAAGGTTCTCCCCTTTTCCTATTTAATCTGTAATTTTCCCCCGAAACATCCCCTATGACGCCTAGTATAACACAGGCTTTGCCGGTTTTCTACCGAAACCCATAAGAAAGAAGCTCGCTCGCGAGCTTCTCCGCCTGCGGCGGGGCGCTTCTGCCACAAAATTCTCTTCCGACGCATGGCGATCCTTGCGGAGCATTTTATGTCATAGGACGCACTTTCCCATGACATAAAAAACGCCCCCGGTATCCAAGGATACCGAAGGCAGGAATTCTATCACCTTGTTATCAATTTAGAAGTTTCTTTCTTTTTGCTGCACCCTTCCAAACGTTCTTTGCGTCTGTCAGGAAATCTTTAAAGCAATGCGTATTTAGCAATAAACACAAGGGCCAGTACAAACATCAGCGGTGTAATATCCTTGCTCTTGCCGGTAACCAGCTTCAGAACTACATAAGAAATAACGCCGAAAGCAATACCTTCGGAGATGGAATACATAAAGGGCATTGCAAAAATACAGATAAATGCCGGAATAGCCTCAGTCATATCCTCCCAGGTAATCTTTGTCACCTGCTGCATCATAAGGAATCCTACAATTACCAGAGCCGGTGCTGTTGCAAAGGAAGGAATTGCCAGGAAAATCGGTGATAAAAACAGGGCCAGTAAGAAAAGAATACCGGAGACGATTGCGGTCATACCTGTTCTTCCGCCTTCTGCAATACCGGAGGAAGACTCAACGAAGGTTGTAATCGTAGAGGTACCGAGGCATGCGCCTGCAGTCGTTCCGATTGCATCGGCCAGCAAAGCGCCCTTAATGCCAGGGAGTCTGCCCTCTGCGTCCAGCATATTTGCCTTGGATGCACATCCAATCAAAGTTCCCAATGTATCAAACAGGTCTACAAACAGGAACGCAAATACAACAACCAAAAAGTCCAGACTTCCGATCACAGAGAAGTCCATCTTAAACAATGTCGGTCCAATAGACGCCGGCATGGAAATGATTCCGCTTGGAATCAGGCTGAAAAAGCCGGCTTCCGGATTGGGAACATACAGACCAATCAGCTGACATACAATTCCCAGCAGCCAGGTAACCAGAATGCCAATCAGGATATTTCCCTTTACATTCTTTGCTACCAGAAATGCTGTAATCAGAATTCCAATCAGAGCCAGCAAAACAGTAATTCCTTCTGACTGGAAGGTTTCTGCTGCCACAGAGCCCTTAAAGGAAAACAGGCCTACCAGGGTAGCGCTGTCCACAACAATGTGCGCATTCTGAAGTCCAATAAAGGTAATAAACAAACCGATACCAACTGATACCGCTACCTTCAGGTTCGTAGGAATCGCATTAAAAATCGCCTCACGCACATTGGTCAGGGAAAGAATAATAAAAATAATACCTTCTACAAATACTGCTGTCAAAGCAACTTCCCAGGAATATCCCATACCCAGGACAACCGTATAAGCAAAGTATGCATTCAGTCCCATACCAGCGGACAGGACAAAGGGAAGATTTGCAAACAGTGCCATACAAAATGATGCGATCGCTGAAGCCAGAGCCGTAGCTGTGAAAATAGCTCCCGTATCCATGCCAGATGCCCCCAGGATATTCGGGTTTACCGCAAGGATATAAGCCATGGTCATGAAGGTTGTCACGCCGGCGATCATTTCTGTCTTCATATCAGTTCCGCGTTCTTTGAATTTAAAAAAGTTTTCCATACACTTCCTCCTTACTTAAATTGATAACAGATAGGTTCAGTTTATCACACTTCCTAATAAATTTCTTGTATTTTTTAAAAATTTTTAATAAAAATTATATTTTTTCGCAAAAATCAGCAAATTTGCGCTAAAACAGCTGACATCCCGCTACATATTTATGAATAATATCCTGCTCACATCCCAGATAAATCATCCGCTCCAGACGCTCCTCCAGACTCAGTCCTGCAAAAAGCGGAGTAGGAACCCGACTCTCATCCAGAACAAGTACATCTGCCTCAAATCCGTCCTCAAAGCTTCCTACCTTTCCAAAGAAAGCTCCGCCTCCTGCCGTAGCCATATAAAAGACCTCAGGAACTGTCAGCGGCTTTAATGAGCTGTCACTCAGGCGCCATCTCAGCTTGCTGGTCTGGACTGCAAGCTCCATAGCTTTAAAGATAGAAAGCACAGTCCCTCCCGCTACATCAGAGCCCAGTCCTGTCGGAATTCCCTCATCCAGATATCTGCGAACCGGTGCAATTCCGCTGGAAAGATTGGTATTAGATTCCGGACAGTGGGCAACAAAAACGCCTCGCTTCTTCATCAATTCCACCTCTTCATCCGGGCACCATACACAGTGAGCCATTACAGTCTTGATTTCTCCGCCAAATGTCCCTGCCTTATCGTAAGCATCGCCATAGCAGCTGCTCCAGGGACAGAGCTCCTGAACCCATGCAATTTCACTTTTATTCTCTGACAGATGGGACTGCAGCGGAAGTCCGTATTCCCTTGCAAGCTGTCCAAGTCCTCTCATCAGCTCATCTGAGCAGCTGGGAATAAAACGAGGGGTCAGAATTGGTTTTGTCCGCTGATACCGATCCTTGGTATCCTCCAGCCATTGTCTGGTTGCTCTAAGAGACTCATTGGCAGAGCTTTCACAGAGAATATCCGGAGAATTCCGGTCCATATTGACCTTTCCCACATAGGAACAAATTCCACTCTCTTCCATCAAATCCATCAAAAGCTCTGTGGCCTCCGGATGAATCGTGGCAAAAATAACTGCTCTCGTAGTTCCGCTCCGTCTCATGTCTTCTGCAAACATCCCATACGCCTTTTTGGCGTACTCCAGATCCTGATATCTGCTCTCCTGAGGAAAGGTATGGGTATTCAGCCACTCCAGAAGCTCCAAATCCATTCCCAGTGAGCGGAAGGTATACTGCGGCGCGTGAAGATGAAGATCCACCAGACCTGGTATAATCAAATGTCCGGTATAATCCTCCAATGGAATTTCCTGATACTTCTCCGAAAGTTTCTCAAATACCCCCCTGCATTTTCCCTCTTCGATGACCAGATATCCGTCCTTACAGGATTGAAGGCTGGTTTTCGAGCGGGAATATACAATATCGCCCTTCAATACTCTGTTCATATGCTTTGCCTCCTTTCTGAATGCGGAAACCCGCCTCCTTCCGGCGGTTCCCCCACTTGCCCACAACTTTGGGCACTGTCTGCTGCTGTACTTTCAGGAAATGTGTCATCGATAGAAACTGTTTCATAGGACGTAATTTCCTATGAAACAAAAAATGACCACATACCCAAAAGGGGTATGTAGTCAACTATTTCGGTAGTTGGTAGAAACATCAGACCAGATTACTGATATATACATACGTCTATGAACTTATCATAGCAAATATATTCAGATTTTGCAAGATTTATTTTATTATTTTTATTTTTTATTTCTATTGTCAAAAATAAATATTTCCTTTTCCTCCTTCTTTTTTCAGAACATGCTGAATGTTTTTCTTAATCCGGTTGGAAAAATAGGCATACTGAATCAGTTCCTCCTCCTGAAAACCGGCAAACCGGGCCAGCTCAAAATCCTGCTGTGCTCTTCCCAAATCCATCAGAATCGGCTCTGCAGCAGCCAGAAGTACTGCATTGACCTGATCCTCTGTCCGAATCAGCTCCTTTAAAGTCAGCTTTTTCAAGGCCAGCGCCAGACGGCTGCGGGACATATTGGTAATATCTGCCAGCTCCTTTAAGGTATCCACCCGCGGCTTCTGCCTTAAATAAATCAACAGAATCACTTCTGTAAGGCTGAGCCCGTATTTATCTGCCACCGGATCCAGATAATATTCCAGAAGCTTCCGATCTCTATATGCGTCCAGAAGAAGTCCTTCCCTGTCCAAAGCCTCATGATTCACGCTGCTTCTTTCATCACCAAGCTTCTGTGTCCCGGAAAAAATAGAAAAAGGCACCGCTCCGTCTCCCGCTGCATCCAGAAGGAACCGATACACAGAAAGGCGGTTCTTCTCATAATCCTCTTCTGTGAGAATGCATTTATAAAAATCATGGTAATACTCAAAAACCATCCGTTTCATTTTAATGGTCTTTGAAAGACTTAATCCCTGACTCACCAGAGAGCCCTTTGTTTTCACATAATAATACAGCGGCACCCGAAGCGCATAGATCGATTTTGTATGGCGCAGGTACTCCAGATTAAACATAAAATCCTCACACCAGCTAATTGTTTTATCCATAGACAGGCGGTATTGTTCTATCAAAGTTCTCTGAAACAGCTTATTCCAAAGTACGCCATAATAAAAATCAGCCGGATTTTCCATCATAAATCCTGCAAACTCCTCCAGAGTCAAAATTCCGTCCTTATCAATATCTCCCTTGCGGGAAACCCGTTCTCCAATCACCCGGTAAAAATCAGTAATCACCATATCGCAGCCGCTTTCCCTGGCTGCTCTCACCATCAGTCCTGTTGCATCTGGCGTAATCCAGTCATCACTGTCTAAAAACTGGATAAATTCTCCGCGAGCATTTTCCAGCCCCAGATTTCTGGTGTCAGAAACACCGGTGTTTTCTTTATGAAGTACACGCACACGGCTGTCCTGCTTCCCGTATTCATCGCAGATTTCACCGGAATGATCTGTGCTTCCGTCATCTACCAGCAAAAGCTCAAAATCCGTATACTCCTGGCTCAAAACACTGTCCACACATCGATGAATACTGGCTTCCGCATTATAAACAGGGATAATGATCGTCACTGTGGGCGTCATGGCTATTCCTCCTTCTTCCATTTCAGGCCGATCCGGCCATTTTGTTCCTGTTACAGTATAGCAAAATCCAGACAAATTGAATACCGTCTTTTTCCAGAAAGACTTCTGCGTTCCCTCTCTCTTGTCTCAATCATCAGCTTTCAATTTCAGGCTGATACTAAAACACATTCCAGAGCGATACAGAAGCTCTTGACAAATTCTGAAAAAGACTTATAATGAACATAGTTCATTTTGAAAGGAGCCAGACCTTGAATACTATTGTCACTTCCAGAGAGGCCATTCTGCAGACCAGCCGTGAATTAATCCGGACTCAGGGATGGGACGCTGTAAACATCCGCAATGTAGCAAAGGCCTGTGATATTTCTGTCGGATCCATTTACAATTATTTTCAAAATAAGTCCTCTTTGGTTACAGCCACTGTAGAAAGCGTATGGCAGGATATTTTCCATGAACCAGAAAATCCGGCAGGCTTTTCCCGATTTACAGAATGTATCCAGTGGGCCTATGACTGTATGCGCAGAGGCAATGAAGCCTATCCCGGCTTTTTCTCAGGCCACTCCATGATCTTTCTGGAGGAAGAAAAGGAAGATGGACAGAAACTTATGGAAAAATCCTGGCGTCATATTAAGAACGGCTTTTACGCGGCACTGATGCAGGATCCAGCCATTGATCACAGCCGATTTGACCAGGAATTCACTCCTCATAAATTTGTGGATATTATTTTTTCCCTTATTCTGTCCTCACTGCTTCAGCAGGATTATAACTGCTCCGGCATCATAAAAATGACAGAGCTTCTTTTATACCGTCAGGATGATTCCCTTTTGTAGGCCGCTGAAGCAAATGCGCCCCGGCTCAGGAGTTCCCTTTTGGGAGCTCTTTCTTTGGAACCAAAATGAACATTGTTCATAATATAACACTTGCTAAAACGAAAGTGAGGATTTTTTATGCAGGCAATTGCAGAAACATTATTTGATATCGGATATTTAATCTCTGTCATCACCATTGGAGGCATGATGATTGGAAAAAGTAACGAAAAGAAAGAATACCGCCTGTTTGGTATTATGGCTGTTATTCTTGGTGTCGGAGATTCTTTTCATCTTGTTCCAAGAATTTACGCCCTATGCACAACCGGTCTGGAAAACTATACCGCCCTTCTTGGCGCTGGAAAATTTGTCACTTCTATTACCATGACCATATTTTATGTTCTTTTTTACCAGGTGTGGCGTATGCGGTATCGCATAAGCGGGAAAAGGGAGCTTACCATTCTGGTGTATTTCCTGGCAGCTCTTCGAATTTTTCTCTGCCTGATGCCTCAAAATCAGTGGACCAGCCCATCAGCTCCGCTTTCCTGGGGTATTTACCGGAACATTCCCTTTGCTCTTCTGGGCCTTTGCATCCTTCTCCTGTTTTATAAAAGCGCCCGTGAAACCAGAGATGCGGATTTTCGCTGTATGTGGCTTACTATTCTTCTCAGCTTCGGCTTTTATATTCCTGTTGTACTCTGGGCCGATTCTGTTCCCCTGGTTGGAATGCTGATGATTCCCAAAACCTGTGCCTATTTATGGGCTGTTATTCTTGGATATCAGTCTATGAAAAAAACTCTTGGCAAATAACTGTAACTTCTGAAACATCAAAACCGGCCCTGGCCGATTCGCAGCTTCCTGTTTTCTGCGGACTGGCCGGGGCCGAACCTTATTTACTTTATTTGTATCATAAACGCCTCATAGGGACGAAAGGTTTCATCTGGTTGTCCTTCATAATTGCAGATTTTTACTTCCCTGCATGCGTTGATATAGGGACAAAGTTCAGGAACCCTTACTTCCTTTTCACTTAAATTAGCCGCAACCAGCCACTGCTCCTGAGCCGTTGTGCGCAAATAAGCGAAAATCTCTTCACTCTCAGGCAGAAGCAGCTCATAAGTGCCTTCTGTTAATAAGGGCTCTGTATGGCGCAGCTCAATCAGCTTTTTGTAATAATAAAAAATAGAATTTTGATCCTCTAATGCCCTTTTTACATTAATTTCCTTATACCTTGGATTTACAGCAAACCATGGTTCTCCGGAAGTAAAGCCTGCGTGTTCTGTGTCATCCCACTGCATAGGCGTTCTTCCATTATCTCTGCTTTTATTCCATACTGCCTGTTTAAACGCTTCTTCCGATATGGTTTTTCCGTTTACAACCAGCTCTTGATACGCATTTTTCACCTCAATATCTTCATATTCTTCCAAGGGAAGGTGAATATTCGTCATACCAATTTCTTCCCCCTGATAAATATATGGAGTTCCCTGCATTCCGTGCAAAACCGTAGCATAAGCCTTCGCGCATACCTCTCTGTATTTCTCATCATTTCCCCAGCGGGAAATAATTCTGGGCTGATCGTGATTCTCAAAATATAATGCATTCCATCCATGACCATACAGCTTCAGCTGCCAGTTCGACATCACACGCTTCAGCTCTGACAGCTGAAACGGCTTCAAAGCCCATTTCCGGTTCACACTCCCTGGAATGCGGTCGATATTCATATGCTCAAATGTAAAAATCATATCCAGCTCTTTTCTCTCCGGATCCGTAAACAGCCGCGCAACCTCTGGAGTTGAACCAGGCGCTTCTCCAACTGTCATGCAGTCATACTTTGCCATTACCTGTTGATGCATTTCCTGTATAAATTCATGAAGTCTCGGGCCATTGCTGTGATATTTTCCTGTATAGTATTTCCGTCCCGGTTCAGAAGGATAGTCCGGAAAATCCTGATCCTTAGAAATCGATGCGATCACATCCATTCTCCATCCATCTGCGCCTTTTTCCATCCAGAAATTCATTAAATCATAAATTTCCTGACGAACCCTGGGATTTTCCCAATTTAAGTCTGGCTGCTTTTTACTGTAAAAATGCAGATAGTACTGTCCTCTCTCCTCACAATACTCCCATGCGCTTCCGCAAAAGCTGGAGCCCCAGTTATTCGGCTCCCCTCCGTCCTTTCCGGGATCCTTCCAGATATAATAATCACTGTATGCATTATCTTTTGATTTTCTGCTTTCTACAAACCATACATGCTCATCAGATGTATGATTTGCCACCAAATCAAGCACGATTTTTATTCCGCGCTGGTGTGCTTCATAAATCAGTTTCTCCAGATCCCCCGTGGTTCCAAAGCGATCGTATACCTTTCTGTAATCTCTGATATCATACCCGTTGTCATCCTGCGGAGAATCAAACACAGGACTCAGCCATATAACATCAATTCCCAGGTTTTTTAAATAATCCAGCTTCTGTATCACACCCGGAATATCTCCAAATCCATCTCCGTCTGCATCCATAAAACTTCGGGGATAAACCTGATATACTACCGAATTTTTCCACCACTTATCCATAAAATCCCTCCTGATTTCCATTTGCTTCCTGCAAAGCTTCCCTTTCTTTTATGCAATTCCAAGACAGGATAATAAAATCCCCAGTAAAATCACACCTATAATCAGCATGGTCACACTTATATTTTTCTTTTTCAGCAAATAATAACACAGCAGCGTCAGCCCCAGCGGTACAATACCGACAAAAATCTGATCCAGCATAGACTGAAGATTTAAAATAGAGCTTCCTTCCATCATCAGTTCAAATTTTGACTGAAACGTCACCATACCGGCCGTCATACCGCCTACCATAACTAAACCGACAATACTTGCGCACTTTGTCAGAATACTCATCAAACCACTTTCATACATTTTCTGAATATATTCTGAACCCAGTCTATATCCCAGAAACGTTCCGTAATATCTTATCAGGATAGACGGTACATTAAACAATAAAAGAAATACCACAGGAGCCAGAATATTTCCAGACATCCCAAGTCCCACTGCGATTCCTGCAGCAATCACTCTCAGCACTCCCCAGAAAATAGAGTCTCCGATTCCTGCAAGAGGTCCCATCAGACTGGACTTAACCGCATTAATAGAATTGGCATCAAAGTCCTCCTGTTCGCTGTTTTTCTTCTCCATGGAAGCTGTCAGTCCCATAATAAACGTAGAACATGGTATGGTTGTATTAAAATACGACATGCTTCTTACAAGAGCAGCTTTCTTCTCCTCCGGTTTGTCCTTATAAAAGCTGTCAATAAAAGGCATCATGGAATAGCAAAACCCTGAGGCTCCCTGTTTTGCAGGGCTTACTGCTGCATATAAAGTAAAAGATCTCCAAAATGCCTTCCGAAGCATTTTCCTCTCTTCTTTTGATAAATTTTTCGTTATCCTGCTCATGAGAAAAATTCCTCCTCTTCCTGGTCTAAATAAAAAGCCCCTGATTCTTTTCCGTTTTCAGCAGCAGCCACCCGCTGTCCGGCCAGCTGACTCATTTGATAATCGTTCATCCCCACTGCCACTGCAAGTATTGTGCCAAGTACTGCTAAAGCAATCAATGGCAGATGCAGATATGCCGTAAGAACAAATCCAAGGAAAAATGCCATGCAGATTTTTTTATCCCAGAGCATCTTCATCAGCATTGCCATACCGACTGCCGGAAGCAAACCTCCGCATACAGTCAATCCGTTCATAATCACTTCAGGAATCACATTCAGAAAACTGCTTACTGCGTTAGAGCCCAGCAGCACGGCCAAAAATGCAAACATTGAATAAAGTCCCCACTGAAGCACCCACAGAGCGTAATGCAGTGCAATAATCTGCTTTTCCTTTCCTTCTGCTGCCAGTCTGTCAAACGTTTTTGCAAACATGCCCACAATAAAAATATAAAGAACTGTTTTAATCTGCAGTCCCAATATTCCGATAGGAAGAGCCAATGTTAATGCCACCTCGCTTCCCTTCCCAAGCAGAATGGCAAAAGCTGTTCCCACAGCTGCCGCTATCCCCGGTTCTGCTGCAGAAGCGCCGCCGATATTGACCACGCCCATAAATACAGCCTCTAACGCTGCTCCAATCATTACCCCCAGCTGAACATCTCCCAGAAATAATCCCACCAAAGGCCCTATTACAATCGGTCTGTTCAGCATCGTAAATCCCAGCAATTCACCGCCGCCTACGCAGATAAAAACAGAAAGCGCTACAAAAAAAGCTTCTGACATAATCTATTTCCTCCCTGATTCTTCATTATAATTTTTCAATGACCTCTTTCACCAGCTTCTTCTCATCATTGGGAACCTGCTGCATACAGAACCCCTCATCCAGTTCTGCCAGTTCCTTAGCTGCCTTTAACTCATCCTGTGTCAACATGATAGTTGGACTGATAACTGTTTTTTCCGAAACATCTATTCCATCAAACCGTCCTGTATTTCCAAGATTTAAAAAACCGATGTTCTTTACGCATTTTCTGACTGCCAGAGCATCCTTAATGGTTCTGGTTAAAACCAGTATTCTCATCTGAGATGCTTTCGGATAATTTAACACACAAATCGCCTCATCTACTGGTTTCACCAACACCTTAATTCCTGCGGGAGCAGCCATCTTCAATGCCATTTTCTGTGTGCTGTCGCCAGCAGCCCCATCATTTGCCACAAGAATTCCCTGAACCTTCAGCTGCTTTGTCCAGGTCATTGCCACCTGTCCATGAATCAGTCTGTCATCAATTCTCAGTGCCGCAATCTGAGCTTCTGAATGTTTATAATTTTCCGTTCCTTTTTTCTGTTCTTTTTCTGTCCCGGTCTCTTCTGTCTCTCCTGCTGTTTCCGTTTTTTCTTCCTTGTCTGTGCTTTCTGCCGTATCTGCATGCTCTGATGTCTCCGGCATACCCGATATTTTCAGCTCCTGCCGTGCGCTCTCAAGATATGCCTGAAGGTCTGCATCGCTGAGATCTCCATCTGAAAGTAATATCTGAAGCAGGAAGGGAAAATTAATTCCCGTAATCAGAGTAATATTTTTGTCTTTTGCGGCAAACTGCATCAGCTTCTGGTTAACACTTCCCCCAGCCAAATCCGTCATTGCAATGATGCGCTGCCCCTTTCTTTCCTGGAAATATGTATCAAATTCCTTTTCTACATCCACCTCAGGGTCTACATACGCATTGATTGCTGTAACATTTTCCTGTTTTCCCAAGACCATCTCCGCAGTATAAAGAATCCCGGATGCCATTTTTCCATGTGTGGCAATCAAAATCTGCTTCATCTGTCTTTGTCTCCTTTCCCAATATCCAAACGGTTTGTCTGCCTTAGGTTATGTACATAACTTACTATAGCCAAATTATAACACCCCAATAAAAAAAGTAAATAGGTTATGTAGATAACCTATTTACTAACCAGTTTTATACCCGTATTTTTTGTGTATTTTTCACAAATATCAAACAGATTTTCGAACCATTAAACGAATTGGAAGATGAATCTCCAGAGTTTTCTCCGAAGCCCCCTGAACCTTTCCCTCCTGAATCTCATGAATCAGAATATCCATGGCTTTTTCTGCCTTTTCTTTTATATCCTGACGGATTGTTGTGAGCTTGGGAACCGATATACTGGCATAGCTGATATTATCAAAACCTGCAATGCCAATATCCTCCGGAATAGAAATTCCATAATCACTATATAGACTGATTGCTTCCAGTGCATACAAATCCGACAAAAAGAACAGTGCTGTCCCAGGCATACGGCGATTTAACATCCACAAATAATTTTCTCTTCTTTTTTCTACATTCATGCCCAGAGCAACGAACTGCAGCCGCTGTCCCTCCTTGGCAAATTCATCCATGGCTTTCTGAGCTCCCACATACCGCAGGTGATCCACTCCGCTGTCTCTGCCTGCACATATTTTAATATGCCTGTAGCCTCTCTCCAGCAAATATTTTGTCATAACATATCCGCCATTTTCATCGTCAAGACCAATGTTAAACACATGTCCCTCTTCTCCCTGCATAAGTTCTCCATAAGCGTCAATGGAAACGATCGGTTTTTTAATCAGCTGATATATTTTCTCACAATTTTTTTTGCTGAAAGAAACAGCAATCACTCCATCAATATTCCACCCCATCACAACCTGAAATATTTCTTCTATATTTTTGGCTGTATACAGCATCACATAATATCCTCTTTCCCTGGCAAGCTCTTCAATAAAGCCAATCACTCTTCCATAAAAAGGATCTCCCAAAATAGAATCCTGATAATCCTTATGATAATTGATCACAACTGCAATCAGCTGAGAACATGCTTTATTCAGCACCCGCAAGCCCATTTTTGGCACATAGCCCCGTTCTTTAATTAATCTTTCAATTTTCTGGATTGTTGCTGGAGATACTCGTTTTGTTTTGCCATGAATTACGTTTGACACGGTTGTTGTACTTACATCTGCCAGCTCTGCAATTTCCCGGATTGTTGTCATAGAATTCTCCCATACACTTCTTTTTTGATAAAATCCCACTGTCTCATCTTTATCTGACATTTATTACTTATCAATTGTATCATGCTGTTTTTCTGCTTACAACTGTGTTCTCTGATTTGGTACGGTGTTTACAGCCATAATAAAAGAAATCCTTGTACTTTGGGTGCACAATGCAGCTTCCAAAAAAAACTGTTCTTTTACAAAAAGGAAAAAATCCTGAATTTTGCAAAAATGCGGAATTACAGAGTGGTAATTATTCGCAAAAACAACTTGATATTGTTCTATTATTTGAATATAATTTAATTAATATGATGATGAACAGAAAATTCAGACAGTAATTTCAAGTCTTTATGCAAGGCACAAGATATACAACTCAAAACTAAATTGTGTTTTAAGTTGGAGGGACAGGTATGAAGTATTATAAACAGACAGAAAATCGCACGCTCCAGATATTAATGGAGGTTTTAGAGGAAGAAGCCAAAAAGAATCCCCTGTGGACCTTACAGGGACTGTTTGCTCTCTGCCGGGATGTTTCTTTGCTGGACGATGTGCCGGAAAATGCAGACTATTTTGATGAGATATACCTGACCTTTGCGGAGCTGTTCTCTGAGTTTAACCGCTACGGCCGGTTGGAAGATGTTCCTGAAACTATAGGAAAAGTATGCAGCTTTACCACAGATGAAGCCGCAAAAAATGAACTTCTTTCTGCCCTGGATGCGCTCCACTCCGGAACGATCCAGGGACGCACCAGATGCTTGACTGCCAAATGGGAGGCAGAAGGAACCTGGCAGGACTGGCAGCGGCACATTGAGGAATTACAGTCAGAGATTGCGGAGATTCTGCCGTTACAGCTTCGAACTGACCTGGATAAGATAGAAGCTGCCATTGAAGGGCGCCCGGCGAAAAAGAAGAAAAGGAGTAAAGTGGCAGCTGCCGTGTTTCTGGTGTTCACCCTGCTGTTTACCTGGCTTTCCCTGTACCTCTTTTTACAGGGCGCAGGGACTGCATATCGTGCGCTGAATTTGCGTATACGAGGTCAAAAAGACACAGCGGAGGTTATTCAAATAGCCTGTGAAATGCGTCCTCAAAAAAACGACGATATTCAAAAACGTGCAGAGTATACCTATTTTGAGGTTGTAACGTTTACAACAGACACTGGAAAAGAGGTTCAATCACGATTATACGGAAAAGGAGAATCGGAAAGCCTCTATTCGGTTGGCGACACGGTGGAGATTTACTACAATCCTGAAGCACCGGCACAGATTACAGATGCCAGCTCCCATGCACAGCTGATAAAAGGTGTTGCTGCTGTCGTATTTGGCCTTTTTATTTTCATTGTCATTGCCAGCTTGAGCCGAAGCCTGTTTTTGGCTATGGAACCACTTGGCATGGTGGTTTCCATTGGCAGCAAGGCAATCCTCCTTGCCCTTGCTTTTTTATTGCTGGTCTATCAAAACATCTACGAATTGTATCGCTATTTTCCTTCTGTAGATGAAACGGAATGTACCAGCTCCGGCGGTATCATGGTTCGGGAAAGTAATGGGAAGCCGTTTTCCGGATTGATGCGATCCTGCACAGAAAACTCGATGTCTCTCTATTCTTATAAGGACGGTGAATTAGATGGCCTGGACGTTGTGTATAGTGATGGTATTGTGAAGGAAACCGGTCATTGGAAAAAGGGAAAACAAAACGGCCTGTTTACACTCTATACAACCTCTGGCATCCTGATCGACTATGCCAATTTTGAAGATGGCAATCGGCATGGTCTGACCCGGCAGTATGACCCGGATACAGGCAGCATGACCCATGCAGGAAATTATCACCATGGCGAGATGGATGGTCTCTGGGTAGAGTACAGCCCGGATACCGGATATATTCTCACGGAGCAAACTTATCGTGAGGGAGTCCTCCACGGTCCTGCCAGGCAGTATTATCCCGATGGGCAGCTCCAGATCGACATGAACTTTGAGGATGGCATTGCCCAGGGGCCGTATAAAGCCTACTATCCCAGCGGACAGCTCCAGGTAGAGGACAATTTGGAGAACGGCTCATACAGCAGCCAGGTCAAGATGTATCACGAAGATGGTTCACCTATGGAGATTTCCCTGTTCTCATCCGGCGATGCATCTGCTGATTCAGATGAAAGCGGAATCACCATTACCGAGATAGATGAGGAGTTCGAATATGGTGTTCCAGTATCTGATACGCTCATGGATGCGCTCACAGTAGCCGAAACCCTGTGGCGTGCCCATGATGTATCTTCCTTTGATGCATACGCCAACAATCTGTATACCACCATTCCAATCAGCGAATTTCTTTTAGGCTCTGATGGAGAAGGGAATGTCTCCTGTGAAGTACTGCTGACCGAGGATAAGATCCTTCGGATCGAGGTCTTCCATGCAGAAAGCAGCCAGTCTCGCTATTTGGTGCAGGGTTTTGAGCAGGAAGAACCTTTCATTGAGGAACAGCAGATTCCACAAATGCTGGAAAGCCTGATTGCATTTGATCCGAATATCGATCCCTTTGATATGCTGATCAGCATCATCAGCAATACAACAGGTTATCCTGAGGAGGATTTCAGTTCCTATTCTGATAATGACTGGCATTTGCTCGGACAGTGAGCGGAAAATCAAATATAAGTGAACCATCAAAAAAGAAGTTAATGGCCATAGAAATAACACCTACAAAGAAAGGGTTCAGAAAGCGGGGGAGCCATTTGTTTATCTTAGCTGCATTATTATTGTTTGCCATTGGTGCATACAATATCTATCAATATCATAAAACCGTTGAAAAAGGATTGGAAGGACCATAAGGAGGAAAAAATATGGCAGGTTATATTTGCGCTCTTGCGATCAGTTTATTTGCAGTTGTGGCAGGGAGCTTTTGCATGGTCTATCCTCTGTACCATAAGCATGTCTGCAAAGAACCGGCAACAGCAAAGGTCATCGACATCCATAAGGAGCGGAGGGATGGCACATGGCACTCCTATCCGGTATTCCAATATCGGGCCAATGGACAAACGATAGTAATCCAGCATAATGTCAGCCCTTCCTCCTATGAGATTGGCGATCAGGTAGAACTGCTGTATAATCAGAACGCTCCAGAACAATATTACATCCCCCATGCATCCGGCGGGAATTGGGCGTTTTTGCTTGGCGGGGCATTTTTCTTTCTTATGGGGCTTGGTTTTACTGTGTTGATCGTAAAGGTATGGCTGAATTGATAGAAAATGGCGCCAATATCAGAGATGTCCCAAACAGGCTGGGACACTCAGACATCAGCACCACTCTCCAGATTTACACTCACGCCAAGGCTCTTTTTCTTTTAATTGCTATTTGTACCATGATTTTATACTCCTGGCACCGGAGTGGCTCTAAAGGCATTTACAGTCCTGTCTATAATAACCTGTCCCTCGCTTCCGGAGTCAAGAATCG
>OLRK01000525.1_pt1 | contig 43767 bp, 45 predicted proteins | sample 1672911 | NCBI WGS metagenome assembly OLRK01 (sample SAMEA3136736, study PRJEB25190) | human gut metagenome | biome: human gut; feature: human-associated habitat; material: faeces | place: Austria | collected 2013 | reverse complement strand
AGAAGCAAGGCAGAGCAGGACGCTTTGTATGCTCAGGGCAGAACAAAGAAAGGAAGCATTGTAACCAATGCAAAAGGAAGCGACTATTCCAGCCAGCACCAGTGGGGCATTGCTTTTGATATTGCGATAAATGACAAGAAACTTTTGTATGACGAGGCAACAATTAGAAAAGTGGCAAAAATTGCCAAGTCAAAGAAAGTTGGTCTTGCCTGGGGTGGTGACTGGGTTAGTCCTATAGATACACCACATTTTTATCTTGAAAAGTGGGGAGATACCACTTCTAAGTTAAAGAGTACTTACGGAACGTTTAAAAAGTTCAAAAAGACTTGGACTAAGGAAGTTTTTGGAACAAAGAAAGGATTGAACATCTGGAACAAAACAAGAACAAAAGTCCTAAAGAAAAAACTTCCAAACAAAACCAAAGTCAATGTAATGTATGTTAAAAAAGGATATGCAAAAGTTGAGTGTAATGGTGTAGTTGGATATATGAAAGCTAAGTACTTACTTTAAATGGTACTAAAATGGTACTGGAAAAAGTTGAAAATACAAAAATATAAGCATTCCCGAAATTTTCGGGGATGCCTTTTTTTCGTGCTTATGAGGATATTTTGAGAAAAGTGTCGTCAAAAGTGTCGTCAAAATTCATCTAAAAGTAAGAAAGGGGACTTATATAAGGCTCTATGTCAAGAATGGGATGACGCAAGTTTATAAATTGAGATAGACAAATGTTGACAATGGTAACATTCACTTATATATTTATGAATGTCAGAAATATGTTACTGAAGAATTTACCTTATATTTAAAGTCAAAAGAAGCTGAGAAAAAGAGGAATGCATTGGAGAATATTAGGACACTTTCATACGCTTATATTAATTTTTATATTGAACACCCGACATATTATAGTTTTATGTATCGCAATACATATATAAAAATAGAATTTACAATGGAAAAAAAGGAGGAAAATTATCCTCCATATAATGTTTTTCGTGAGCAGTATGGGCGATTGGCAGAAGAAATTGGAATATCGTTTGAGGAGTCACTTACTAGGTTAACAAGATTATGGGCTTTATTGCATGGACTGACAGCTTTTCTTATTTTTGATAACGTACAATGGAACAATGAGTGGCAATCATGCCTGGAAAAAGAATTTAACTAAATGTAATGCAGAAAGAATAAGAGAGCGTCGTAAAATGTGGGAACAACGTCTTCCAGATGTTTATGACATATTGTATCAAGGAAGTATGAAAGCTAAAACAGTAGCAGCAAATACACTTGAAGAAGTAAAACATTCTATGAAAATTGATTATTTCGAAAATAAAAATCTTCTAAGTAAAGAAAATGAAAGATAATACATTTTTCTTAGAAAAAAGTGGATTGCTACAGAAATTCCTTTACAAAAAGGCTTACAGTAGTAATAATAATTCAAATAATAGCATTTAAAACGTATAAATGGTATAATTTAAGAATGTATGTTAGAAAACATAATGATTTTTTTTACTATGGATTGCAAGATTCAAGTAGATGAATTGCAAAATAATATTATAAAAAGTATTAAAAGGGAGTTTATAATGAAAAAATTAACAAAGGAAGAGAAGCATAAGCAATGTCTTAAAGAGATTAAAGCTACAATGTTAGTTGTGGTCGTATGCTTTTTGTGGCACGTGCTTACAGCATTTTTACTGAATTCTAAAGGAGGCACTTTATTCCATATGCCTTTATGGTTCGTGGTTTCGGTGTTTGGCACAATAATTTTGGCAATTATTGGGGTGTTCTGGTTGTTAAAATTTGTGTTTGTAGATTTCTCTTATGATGAGGAGGAATGCGAAGATGAACAGTAATCAGATTATAATTTTATCAGTTTTTCTGGTCTACTTATTATTTAATGTGGTAGTAAGTTTTGTTTATAGCAGAAAGGCAGAAAAGAGTTTGAATACTTCTGAGGAGAAGAAGTATTTTATCGGTGGAAGAAATATGAATGGTATAGTACTAGCCATGACTATTATGGCAACTTATACTTCAGCAAGTTCTTTTATTTCTGGACCGGGAGCAGCAGGACTTACATATGGCTATGCTCAGGCTTGGATTGCAGCAATTCAGGTGCCGGTTACTTTTTTGGTACTTGGAGTGTTAGGAAATAAGTTGGCGCTGGTTTCAAGAAGAACAGGAGCGGTAACTGTAGTTGGGTATTTTAAGGCAAGATACAAAAGTTCAGCTCTTGTAATTATTACAAGTATTGGTCTTATTGCTTTCTTTATTGCGCAGATGATAAGCCAGTTTACAGGTGGAGCCACACTTATTGCTTCAATAACAGGATTGGACCACGTAACTTCGCTTTTGATTTTTGGAACCGTTGTTGTATTGTACACAGCTGTTGGCGGATTTAGTGCTGTAGTAATTACAGATACAATTCAGGGAATTGTAATGTGTGTGGGAACATTTTTATTTATATTTTTTGTTCTTAAAGCAGGTGGAGGCTTGGCATCAATTGATGCAGGACTTGCCAATAATTTGCCTAATGTTTATAATGATATTTTTTCAAAATACACACCGGGAGGATTGCTTAGTTTCTGGATTTTGGTAGGTTTTGGAACATTGGGACTTCCACAGACTGCAGTTCGTGCCATGGGATTTAAGAATACGAAGAGTATGCATCAGGCAATGTGGATTGGTGTATTAACATGTAGTTTTGTAATTGTTGGCATGCATCTTGCAGGAACTTGGGCAGGAGCATTCGTTGATGTGGATAACCTTCCAACATCAGATTATTTTATTCCATATATTGTTCAAAAAATTATGCCAACAGGAGTTGCGGCAATTTTCCTTGCAGCTCCAATGGCTGCAGTAATGTCTACGGCTGATTCGCTTTTGATTCTTGCCACAGCCGCAATTGTAAAGGATTTATGGAAGAATTATGTTGTAAAAGATGATCCTGAAAAAAATAAGTCATACGAGAAAAATGTTAAGTCGATAAGTACAGTTATTACAATTATATTAGGTATAGTAGTTATGGTTCTTACAATTAACCCACCTGATATTATTTTCGTGCTTAATATGTTTGCTTTCGGTGGTTTGGAATGCACTTTCTTCTGGCCACTTGTTGGCGGTTTGTTCTGGAAAAAAGGAACAAAGCAGGCGGCAGTTTGTAGTAGCGTAGGCGCAATTGCAACTTATATTTTTGCAACATATTTTATTAATATTGCAGGACTTAACGCAGTTGTTTGGGGACTTCTTGTAGGTGGAATTTTGTATTTTGGAATTGGAATGGTAACAGGAAGAAAAGGTTTGGATCCGGATATTTTGGACAAATGTTTTTAATAAGGCCATAGGAGTTTTGACACTCTAATTAAATAAGAAAAAGCAGGTACAAAAATGAATAAAGTAGTGAAGAGAATTTTAAAGATAGTTGGCATTGCCATAGCAGTAATTGTGGTTGTATTAATTGGATATATTATTTACTTATATGCAAGTTATCATCGCATTGAAGACAATAAGAAATTAAAGGTTGAAAGCCGTATTGAGCAGTCTAAAGCTAGCGAAAAACTTTCTACAGGAAAGGAATATTCAGCACTTACTTATAATATTGGTTTTGGTGCGTACACACCGGATTTCAGTTTCTTTATGGATGGCGGTAAGTCATCATGGGCAAAGAGCAAGAAAAGTGTTATCTCAACTGTTAACGGTGCAGGTGAGCTGGTTAAGTCATATAATCCTGATTTTGCCCTAATCGAGGAAGTGGATTTAAACTCGACCAGAAGTTATCATGTAAATGAGTATTCATTATTAAAAAATGTTATGAAAGATTATGATTGTGTGTTTGCACAAAATTATGATTCAGCATTTTTGTTTTATCCGTTTACCCAGCCTCACGGAAGCAGTAAGTCAGGACTTGCGTTGTTTTCAAAATATAGCATTACGGATTCTTTAAGAAGAAGTTTTCCGGTTTCAACATCTTTTAGCAAGTTTTTTGATTTGGACAGATGCTATAGTATTTCAAGGGTTCCTGTAGACAATGGAAAGGAATTAGTTATTTTTGAACTTCATATGTCTGCTTACGGAAACAGTGATGAAATACGTGAGGGACAGATTAATATGTTGGTTTCTGATTTGGAAAAAGAGTACAAGGCAGGCAATTATGTTTTGTGTGGCGGGGATTTTAACCACGATTTGAAAGCCTCTGAAGATGATTCAGAAAACAGGGAATCATGGGCTTATCCTTTTCCAAGAAAGAAACTTCCAAATGAGTTTTCTTTCTGCATAGATCAGTTATCTGATGAGGAAAAAGACAATCTTTGGAATAGTGCAAGAAATGCAGATATGGAGTATAAGCCGGGAGTAACTTATACAGTTACGCTGGATGGTTTTATTATTTCAGATAATATAGAATGTGTAAAATACGATAATATTAACACAGGCTATACTTATTCAGACCATGATCCGGTTTATGTAAAGTTTAAATTGAAATAAAAAATAAAAGTTAATAGAAAACTAATTTAAAATAATATCAAAATGATTGGTAAATTTTTAACGAGATTTTTAAATTAAATAATCTTGACATAGCTAGTGAAAGTTGTATTATATTAACTAGTTTTATATGACTAACTTGATTAGAATACATATAAAAACTAAGTTAATTAGGTTCGGTATAGCAGTTTACTTAGTATTATTTGGATATTTGATTATGGAAGGGAGATTAATAATGTCAGAAATTAACAGTATTGATGTGGAAGAAGATCAGTTTGCATATCGTTACGATACACAGCTTCTTATAGATAGAAGAGATGAAGATTTGGATGAAGATGAAATATCAGATTACATTACAGAGCATTTTGAAGGAAACTGTTTAATAGCAGTTGGTGATGAAGATTTGATTAAAATACATTTTCATACAAATGAACCTTGGAAGGTTTTGGAATATTGCAACAGCATAGGCGAGATTTACGATATTGTTGTTGAAGATATGATAAGACAGTCTAATGGATTGCAGGGCTAGAATTACAAGAATAATAAATATACAGAAATTGGAGATGCGTTTGCGTTTCCGATTTCTTTTTTTACGGATTCACATTTTTTCTTTTGAACCATATAAGTTTTTTTACGTATATATATAGTAGAAGATTAAATGGGAGATTAGTTTTATGTGTAAAAATACAAAAATATGGATGAAAGCGGCAATAATGCGAGCAATCAGAACCATAGCCCAGACCTTTGTTGCAACAGTGGGAACAGCAGCAGTTATGTCAGAAGTAAACTGGAAAGTTGTAATTTCAGCTACAGTTTTGGCAGGATTTTTGAGCATAGCTACAAGTTTAACAGGATTGCCTGAATGCGAAGAAAAAGAAAAATCTTAAAATGATTTATATTTGTAAATGAATATTTAGAAAAAAAGTGGTAAAATAAGAAAAGGTGTTATTAAAAAACGAAAGAAGAAAGGATTTAGAATATGAGAAACAAAATCAAACAGATTTTAACTGTGTGTTTTGTTATTGCCGCAATGGCAGTTGTATGGAATGCACCTGTTTGGGCAGGCACAGCAACACAGGCGGAATTAACCGGCACACAGGAAGACATTGAACTTAACAAAGAAGTTACAATTAATTGGGAAAAGAATGGTGATGAAGTTGATTACTATTTTACACCAACATAAAACAAGAGATATTTATTTGTGTTAACAGATAATGACGACAGATTTCCAGGTTTATATCAGGGAGATGACAAGTTAAGTTGGTTTAGTTATTATTCAACAGTAGATGGAAAGATGTATCTTCAGACACCTGTGTTAGAAGCAGGAACAAAATATGATATTTATTTTACATCACGTGAAGGTGAAACAGAAATTCAGTTTGGCTTCTACGATGATATCTGGCATGGAGCAGAAGAAATTGACAATGCTGCAACAGGCATAATGAAAAAAGGATATATTGAGGATGGAACTAATTATTCACGCGCTAAAATTTATAAAATAACAGTTCCGGAAGATGGAGCATACGAATACAGAGTATCAGGATTAAACCCTACAGGTATTGCAGATGACGACTATGATTTTGATGTGGATATTTATGATGAAGATGGAAATTGGAATAGTAATCAGGACAGTGTACCTAACTGGGGTGGCAGTAGTGATGCATGTGCATTTGCCAACTTAGAAGCAGGAAAAACTTATTATCTTGTTTTGGCAAACTATTCAGTTGAAAATGCATATGAGTATACATTATCGAGAACAAATTTAGGCATAGAATTAAATAGTGAAAAAACGTTAAATTGGAATGAAATAGGAGATTATTTATATTATCATTTTATACCTGAAAAAACACAGTCATATCTTTTTACAGTTTCTGACAATGGTGATAGAGTTCCACAAATTGGAAGAACTGATGAAACATGGAAAAATATGATGTATGATGTAGATGGCAAAATTAGATTGGTAACACCAGTATTAGAAGCAGGAAAGGAATATACACTTTATGTGCCTATTGCAGCAGGTGAAAATAGCGTACGGGTTGGTTTCTATGATAATATATGGGAAGATGTAAATACTCTTGAAACACCTTGTTCAGGTACAATAGGAAAAGGAACGAAAAGATTTGATGGAAAAGCTTGGTATCCAAGTAACAGACTTTACAAAGTAACAGTTCCAACAACTACAAATTATGTATATAAGGTAACTGGTTTCAATAAAGAAAAAGAATATAGTGCTTTACTAAGATTTTTAAATGAAGACCTTTCAGAAGTTGAAGGACAAAGAGAAATAAATGACATTAAGCTTACCGGTTCAATTTATACAACAGTAAAATTAGAAGCAGGAAAGACATACTATTTGCGATTTTCAAATTACACGCTAGATAGTGGAGTTGATTACAAAATAGTTATTAATAATCTTAATATTGAGAACGCAAAAAATTTAGGTGAAAGCGCAGAAGGAAAGTTAAGTGCTTCAAGTGATACAACATACAAATTTGTTGCCACAGAAGATAAGGTATATAACTTCACAGATACAAAAGTATCAGAAGATGTAAAAGAATTTTCAATATATGATAATGATTTAAATAATATATCTACTAATAGTATTAAAAAATCAAAAGTAACATACAATGAAAATAATGAACCTAAAGTAGATTATGTTACTTACAAGATTTATCTTAAAAAAGGAACATATTACATTAATCTTAATAACACTTCTGATAAAGAAACAGAATATAATATTAAAGTAGAAAATGAGGAACTCGTTGATATAGACAGCATTAATTTAGATTCTAATTACATTGAAATTGAAGAAGGCGTAAAGAAAGCTGTTAAGTACACTATAAATCCTGATAATGCTACATTTACAAGTGTTGATTGGAAAGTTTCAGACACTAGCATTGTATCACTTGGATATGTAGGTAATGTTATGAATATTGAAGCTTTAAAAGAAGGCGAATGTGATATTACAGTAACAGCTAAAAATGGCAAAAAAGCAGTTTGTCATATTGTTGTAAAAAAAGCCGGGGACCATAAGTATGACAGCACAATTGAAAAAGCTAGCACATCTAAGGATGGAAAGATAATTGATAAATGTAGCCGTTGTGGAGATGTAAAAGTTTCACAGATTATTTCACACCCAACAAAGGTAGTTTTAAATAATAGCAATTTTGTTTATGATGGCAAGGTTAAGACACCAACAGTTACTGTTACAAGTGCAGATGGCAAAACAGTTGATTCTGCTAATTATGATATTTCATATGCTAATGGCAGAAAAGATGCAGGAACATATGATGTGAAAGTTACTTTTAAGGGCAACTACACAGGAAGCTTAACAACTAAGTTTACAATAGCAAAGGCTAACCAGAGTTTAAAAATTAAATCACCTAAGAAGAAAATGAAGGTTGGTGCAAAGGCTAAAATTAAAATAAAAGCTAACAAAGGTCATGGAAAAGTTACATACAAAGTATCTAACAAGAAGATTGCAAAAATCAAGAAAGGCAAGTTAGTAGCCCTTAAAAAGGGAAAAGTTAAATTAACAGTAACTTTAAAGGCAACTAAGAACTACAAGCAGAAGAAAGTTACAATAACAATAAAAGTTAAATAGTAATTTAAAGGGTGCCACCTTTCAACACAATTAGTTGACAGGTGGTATTTTTATCCCTAAAATAGCCAACTGTTGTGGAATTTCACGTCACATAACAATAAGCACAACGTTACAATCAATATCCAACCACAACTTTTGAACTGTTTTTATTTACAAAATAGAGAAAATGCGAGAGAAGGGAAGGAAAGTGAATTGAAAAAATCGCGTTTTAATGAGAATAAAGCTTGGAATCTACCCCCATAGTATGCATAAACTTGCTTCTATGGGGGAATTACTTATTTGTTACTTGAATTCAACTTGTATATTTACATAGCCTTAAAACCACATTCAAATTTTGTTTTTGCCTCTTGCACTTTTTTTGCTTCAGCGGCAGGTGTAGGATAGTAGCCCATTGTATGCATCTGATTAAAAACATCAACCTGGATATCATGTTCCTTGGCAAGTAAGTCTAACATTGTTTCGCGAAGATTATCGTGAACACATTCGTTAGCTCCAAGGTTATAAAGTGTAGTCGCGTTCTTTTCTGAATTAAGAGCGTTGCCTAAAATTTCTTTTTCTGTATATACTTCATTCATGGTTAAACCTCCTGATTTTCAAAAATCAAATTATTTTACATAAGAATAAATTGAGTTAAAGTGTCCCTGATGTTTCTGTGAAATATCAAGCATTTGCTGTTTTATTGTTTCGTCCTGACTATGCTCAGCAAGCATCTGAAACTTTTTGACCAACAACTCCTCTTCATTTAATAAATCCTGAATAACTGAAAGTTCTTTTTCTGATAAATCCATTATAAAAATCCTCCTAAATTATTTTTCCTAATTAGTATTAATATAAAGCATGAAAATAATGCTTTGAAAAATATGGAAAAGGGTAGAATATGATTTTTAAAAATAAATAAAAATGTGATATATTTGCTTTTTGAATTGTTTTATAGATAGAAAGATCTTTCAGAGTAACACGGGAGGAAAACAATGGATACAAACAGGTACGCTGATTTAGTAAATATGTATGCAAACAATGTGTACAAAATTGCAGTTTCCTATTGTAATAACAGGTCGGATGCAGAAGACATTGTGCAGAATGTATTTATTAAATTGCTTAAATCAAAAGAAAAATTTAAGGATGATGAGCATGTTAAAAGATGGCTTATAAGGGTGGCAATTAACGAATCGAAAAATATGAATACATCATTTTGGCGAAAACGAATTGTTCCATTGGAGGACTCCGAACCAATTATTAATACAAGGGACAAATCTGATGAGAAAGCTGTTTTGCTGGGAGCTGTCATGAAACTAAAAGAGAAAAACAGAATAGTGGTGCAGCTTTATTATTATGAAGGGTATTCGGTTAAAGAAATTGCCGAAATACTTAGAATAAAAGAAACAACAGTTCAAACCAGATTAATGAGAGCAAGAAATGCTTTAAGGGAAATTGTAAAGGAGGATTGGTTAAATGAATAATTTATATAAGGAAGCAATGGATGAAATAAATATTTCAGACCAGTGCTTAAGAAAGGTGAAAAGTATGAATAATAATAATAAAAAAATAAAAAAATTCAGATTAAAATACGCAGTTGTTTTTGCAACATTGGTGCTTTCATTTTTTGCATTCAACATTGTGTCATATGCGGCAACGGGGAAAGACTTAACAAGCCATATTTCAAATGTTATAGAAAAGAGTCAGGATAATGATTTTGTTAAGACTAAGAAATATAAAGTTAACGATGATACAGAGGTTGAGGTTGAAGAACATGAGGAAAATCTGGACAAAAACAATCTTAAAGTTAATACCGATACAAGCAAAGATGGTGATGTTGAAGTAGAAATCAGAGAGAAAGATAGTAATAAATAATAACATTATCTTAAGGGGCTGTCGCATTAGCGGCAGCCCCTTGCTGTTTCGGAAGGAATTACGTGTCATATGGAAGAAACGCTGTGTGGCAAGTAAATTATTGAAGAATTCATGCTGTTTCGGAAGGAATTACGTGTCATATGAAAGAAATGTTGTGTGACAAGTAAATTATTGAAGAATTCATGTTGTTTCGGAAGGAATTACGTGTCATATGAAAGAAACGCTGTGTGACAAGTAAATTATTGAAGAATTATTGCTGTTTCAGTAGAAATTACGTGTCGTATGGAAGAAATGTTGTGTGACACGTAAATTGTTGAAAAAACATTGATGTTCGAATGAAAATTACGTGTCATTGGGCAGAAATACTATATACACACGTAATTCATGGCTATTACGGAATTAGCGACCCGAAACTCTGTAAAATCCGTAAATGTAGGAGTAAAGCTTGTCCATTCGACTAGTTTTACGGATTCTCACAACAAAAATTCCTCAGAATCCGTAATTGCTAAAATCATCCTAATTATACTAGAGAACAGGTAAGTTCAGATTGAAATCCAGCAAGTTTAAATTGAGTTCAGGGAAGACCCAGGGCAAGTTTAGGTTGAGTTCAGCTCAAAAAAGTTCATATCACGTTAAAGCTAAATTTAAATGACCAAATTGCAGGCCTAGAAAATAGAGTAAAGTTTTTGTTGGTTTAAAGAAAAATAAAAATGAGAAAGGTACTCCTAGAAAAAAATTTTGAAATCTTTCCCCTAAGTATGTTAGAATAATAAAAAGATTTGAAGGTGTAATATGAAAAATTTAAAAAGCAGATTGATTATGTTTGTCCTGCTTGTGGGACTTGTTTTTTCCGGATATAAAATTGTAGATTATTTTTATACTTCATATGATGAGAAGCAGAATTTTAATAATGTGGAGAAGCTTGTTGAAAGTGAGTATGAAGATGAGAAGATTCAATATAATGATTTTGAAATATTAAAGAAGTATAAGAAAGTATACGAGAAGAATAATGACTTAGTGGGCTGGATTAAGATTAAGAATACGAATATTGATTATCCGGTTATGCAGACTAAGGATGATTATTCATATTATTTAAAGAGAAATTTCAATAAGAAGTCTTCCATCTATGGGACGCCTTTTGTAGGAGAGGGGTGTGGCATTAATCCCAATTCTGATAATGTGATTATTTATGGTCATAATATGAAGAATGGAACTATGTTTGCAGATTTGAATAAGTATAAAGACAAGGAGTTTTATGAAAGTCATAAAGAAGTACAGTTTGATACGTTGACGGAAGAGGGGAAATACAAGGTTGTGTATGCTTTTGTTACGGAAGTGAATAAGAAGGATTCTTTTAAATATTATGAAAAAATAAATTGGAACAGCAAGGATGAATTTAATGAATATGTGTCAAATTTAGAACAGAGAAAGTTGTATGACACAGGTGAGAAGATTAAAAAGAAAGATAAATTATTAACACTTTCAACCTGCGAGAAGGCCAGCGATAATAGTCGAATGGTAGTAGTGTGTAAAAAAAGCAAAATCAATGACAGATAACGGACAGGAGGATTTATGAAACAGAAAACAGTTGTAATAACAGGTGCAAGTTCAGGTATAGGAATGGAGTTTGCAAGAGCTTTTTCTAAAATGGGGTGTAGGCTTATTTTGACAGCAAGAAGAAAGGAACGCCTTGAAAAATTAAGAGAAGAGCTTGGAACTCCGTGCAAGATTATTGTTGCGGATTTATCAAGAGAGGGCGAATGCTATCAGTTTTTTGAAAATATAGCAGATGAGCCAGTTGATGTTTTTATTAACAATGCAGGTTTTGGAACTTGCGGAAAGTTTGATGAAACTGATTTAGGAAAAGAAGTCTCTATGATAAATGTTAACATTAAGGCTATGCATATTTTGTTTAAGAAGATGGTTATAAAGATGAAGAAGCAGGGCTATGGAAGAATTTTAAATGTGGCTTCATCAGCAGGGCTTCTTCCGGCAGGACCTTATATGGCAACATATTATGCTACAAAATCTTATGTAGTAAGCATTACAAAGGCTGTTGCCGAAGAATTAAAAGAGCAGGGAAGCAATATTTATGTTGGGGCACTTTGTCCGGGACCGGTTGATACGGAATTTAATGAAAATGCAGATGTAATTTTTGCTTTAAGAGGAATTACACCAAGATTTTGTGTAAAAGAAGCAATTCACGGAATGAAAAAGAAGCAGGTAATTATAGTGCCATCACTTAAAATGAAGCTTGCAGTTATGGGACAAAAATTATTGCCTTCAAATATTTTAATGAAAATAGTTGCAAAACAGCAAAAGAAGAAGACTGAAAATTCATAAAATTAGAGTATAAATTTGTAATTTGAAGAAGTATAAATTAAAAATAATGGTGAATATCAACAGGAATAATAAAATAAAGTATGTTTATAATAAAAGCGGGAGTTGCAATTTATGCGACTCCTAATTTTGTATTATAAAATAAGCGAAAATTAGAAAATTGCACTAACTAAGTGAAAATCCGTCATAAATTTCTTGAATGAAATGAATGATAATGATTGACTTTGAATGAGCTTGAAGATAAAATTATATCAACAACAGAAAGAACTATTACAGAAAATAACATACAAAATATCATACAAGGAGGAACATTAAATGATTTATACAGTAACATTTAATCCATCACTTGATTACATTGTGTCGGTAGATGATTTTAAATTAGGACTTACCAATCGTACAAGTTCTGAATTAATTTTACCGGGAGGTAAAGGAACTAACGTATCAACAGTTTTAAAGAACTTAGGACTTGAAAGTACAGCTCTTGGTTTTGTGGCAGGTTTTACGGGAAATGAAATCGTTAAGAGATTAAATGACATGGGAATTAAATCTGATTTTATTTCTATTGAAAATGGAATCTCAAGAATTAATCTTAAACTTAAATCTATTGACGGAACAGAGATTAACGGAGCAGGACCTGACATTAGTGAAGACAAGGTTAACGAGTTAATGGACAAGCTTAATCAGCTTAAAGAAGGAGATGTACTTGTTCTTGCAGGAAGTATTCCTTCATCTATGAGCGACAATATTTATAGAGACATAATGGCAGATTTAAAAGACAGAGGCGTGATGATTGTTGTTGATGCAACAAAGGATTTACTTTTAAATGTTTTAGAGTACCATCCATTTCTCATTAAACCTAACAATCACGAATTAGGCGAAATATTTGATGTTAAGCTTACAACAAGAGAAGAAGTTATTCCTTATGGAAGAAAGCTTCAGGAAAAAGGAGCCAGAAACGTTCTTGTTTCTATGGCAGGAGAAGGGGCAGTTCTTATTGCAGAAGATGGCCAGGTATTTGATGCACCTGCACCAAAAGGAAAACTTATTAATGGCGTAGGCGCAGGAGATTCAATGGTTGCAGGTTTTGTGGCAGGTTGGATCGAAAAACAGGATTACGAATATGCTTTCCATATGGGTGTTGCATCAGGAAGTGCAAGCGCTTTTTCAGAAAATCTTGCAACAAAAGAAGAAATTATAAATGTTTACAATCAGGTTATGGGAAAATAATAAAAGAAAAATAATTATTATAAAATAATGGACAAAAAATAATAACTAACAGAATTTAATTAAAAATTAAAATAAAAAATATGTAATTAATGAAGAAAGATTAATTACGGAAATGGAGGCTATTATGAGAATTACAGATCTACTTGATCCAAGAAGTATTTCCCTTACAGCTACACCTAAGACAAAAAGTGAAGCCTTAGATCAGTTAGTTGATTTAATGTGTGCTAGTGGGAAAATTAATGACAAGGAAGCTTATCGTAAGCAGGTTTATGCAAGAGAGGAAGAAAGTACAACAGGTATAGGACTTGGAATTGGTATTCCTCACGGAAAATGTGATGCAGTTGACAAGCCGGGACTTGCAGCAATGGTAGTTAAGAATGGAGTTGACTTTGAGGCATTAGATGATGCACCGGTAACATTACTTTTCTTAATTGCAGCACCTAACACAGAAGATAATGTACATTTAAGTGTTTTAAGTAAGTTGTCGGTTATGATGATGGATCAGAATTTCTCAGACTCATTAAGAAATGCAGGAAGCGTTGAAGAATTTCTGGAAATTATTGATCAGGCCGATGATGAAAAGAAGAGTATTGATGAAAGATTGGCAGACACAGGTGAATCAAAAGAAAATTCAACAAAAATTTTGGCAGTTACATCATGTCCTACAGGAATTGCCCACACATACATGGCAGCAGAAGGTCTTGAAACAGCAGCTAAGGCTAAGGGATGCTTTATAAAAGTTGAAACAAGAGGTTCAGGTGGAGCTAAGAATGTTCTTACAGCTAAAGAAATTGAAGAGGCAGATTGTATTATAGTTGCAGCAGATGCTAAGGTTCCAATGGGCAGATTTGCCGGAAAGAAAGTTATTGAATGTCAGGTTTCAGATGGAATCAGTAAGGCAGACCAGCTTATAGACAGAGCAATTGCAGGCGATGCACCTATTTACAAATCAGACTCTGAAAGTAGCAGTAATACAGAAGTTAGTAAATCCGGCAAAGGTATCGGACATCAGATTTATACACAGCTTATGAACGGTGTATCACACATGCTTCCATTCGTAGTTGGCGGTGGTATACTTATTGCAATAGCATTTCTTATCGATGGTTTAAATGTTGATATTAATTCACTTCCTGCTGATCAGAGAAGTAATTTTGGTACAATTACACCTATGGCAGCAATGTTTAAGAGCATTGGTGGTACAGCATTTGGCTTTATGCTTCCTGTTCTTGCAGGTTATATAGCAATGGCAATAGCAGACAGACCGGCACTTGCAGTTGGTTTTGTAGGTGGTATGATTGCAGCAAACGGTAAGTCAGGTTTCCTTGGAGCATTAGTTGCAGGTTTCGTCGCAGGTTATTTAATAATCGGTTTAAGAAAATTATGCGACAAGCTTCCTGACGCACTTGAAAAAATCGCACCGGTACTTATTTATCCTGTACTTGGAATTTTGATTATCGGAATATTTATGACTTATGTAGTTGAACCTATTATGGGTGGAATTAATACAGGAGTTAACAGTGGACTTGAAGGAATGGCAGGTTCAAGTAAGATATTACTTGGTTTAATTTTAGGTGGAATGATGTCAATCGACATGGGTGGCCCATTCAACAAGGCAGCATACGTTTTCGGTGTTGCACAGATTGCAGCAGGCAACTACGACATTATGGCAACAGTTATGATTGGTGGTATGGTTCCACCTTGCGCAATCGCACTTGCAACATTATTATTTAAAGATAAATTTACAAAAGAAGAAAGAGAAGCAGGACCAACAAACTTTATTATGGGACTTGCATTCATTACAGAAGGTGCAATTCCTTTTGCAGCATCAGATCCATTACATGTATTACCTGCATGTATTATCGGTTCAGGCTTAGCAGGAGCATTATCAATGGTATTTAATTGTACATTGATGGCACCTCACGGTGGAATCTTCGTGTTCCCTGTAGTTGGAAACGGATTAATGTACTTTGTAGCATTAGTTGCAGGCACAATCGTTTCAGCAGTATTACTTGGAGCATTAAAGAAAAAAGTAGCTTAAATTAAAAATATTTGCAGTGCTCAAAATTAACCTTGGGCACTGCTTTTGTGGATTATTTATCCATCACGGAGGAAAAATGTTAACAGAACAAAGGCATAAATTATTATTAGAGTTGGTAAATAAGAAGAAAAGCATTACAGTAACTGAAGCAAAAGAAGTTCTTAATGTATCAGAATCAACTATTAGACGTGATATTATTGCATTGCATAATGCAGGGAAGTTGACAAAAGTTTTCGGTGGTGCAATTGCTCTTGAAGAAACAGTAATCACTGAAGAACCATCGGTTGATCAGAGAGTTGAAAAGAATAAAGATGAAAAAAGCATTATTGCAGAATATGCTGCAAGTCTGGTTGAACAGGGAGACTTTGTATATATAGACGCAGGAACAACAACAGGCTATATGTTAGGTTACTTAAATAACAGCAAATCTGTTTTTGTAACTAATGCAGTAACTCACGCAAAAAAACTTGCGTTGCAGGGAAACAAAGTTATTCTTATTGAGGGAGAATTAAAAGGTTCAACAGAAGCTCTTGTTGGAGGATATGCAGCAGCATCTCTTAAGAAATTTCACTTTACGAAAGGTTTTTTTGGAACAAATGGTTTAACGAAAAAAGCAGGTTTTACAACTCCTGATACAAGTGAAGCACTTGTAAAAAATAAGGCAATGGAGCAGTGTAAAGAATGCTATGTTTTGGTTGATCAGTCAAAATTTGACAAAATAAGCCCGGTAACATTCCAGCAGTTTGGTAGAGCAACAATAATAACAGAAAGAAAACCTGAAGGCTATATGGAATGTGAAAATATAATAGTTGTTCGGGAAAATTAAAATTTATAGAATGGTTATAAAATAATTAACAGAAATTAAAAAAATTGAAAAGGTAAAGATTATTAAAAATAATGAAAGGCAGTTTGTAGCTTGATATGCTATGGCTGTCTTTTTTTTGGGACTTAATAAGAAAATTCTTTGAAAATTCCATTAATTAAAATCCAGTTGAGAATTGCAAGCCAAGTTTTGATAAAAAAGTTGAAAAAAGCATGTGACATTTTGCAACTTTTTTGGGAAAGTTTTTCTTTGATTTACTGCATAAAAACTGAATTTTTACAAAAACATCACATAAACAGCTAACAACAAAATGCAATAAAACATGAATAAAGTGTTGACAATGAAAAAATGAGGTGCTAATATCGATTTACCAAAAGAACACAACGTAATATATGAATAAATGAAGCCAGTATAAGTGACATTTCCGTAAAAGTCGTATTATCTTAGACAGTCATAAATTCATTTGTTTATTTTATGTTTGTTCTTAGGAATAAGTTAAGAAAGGAGAAATACAATGGACGTTTTTTTGCAGGAACATGGTAAGACTGTTTTTATAGCAGTTTGTATCTTACTTTTAGTAGGCGTTGCATATGCAATTGGCCCGGTTATTAGCAAGGCAGTACAGGATGTAGTTGGAAGCTACACAACTTCTGTTACATTTGACAGCATTGCAGGAAAGATTCCTACCGCAGGACAGTAGGTAGGTATACATTTGGATGTGTTTATAATTGATTAATTAGACGATGGGGGAAGTAGGAATGAGGAAACTTTCATTGCCAGATAAGGCTTATGGAAATCTTTTAAAATTTATTTTGGATGAGAATATTACGGATATAAATTGGAGTCAGGGATTATGGGTTAATGATTTAAATAAGGGAAGGTATAAAATTAAAGGCTTTACATTAGACGATAATTTTATTCAGCAGTTTTATACAAGAATAAGCAATTTAATGAACGTACAATTTAATAAGAATAACCCATTACTTGAGGCAGAAACGGATAATTTAAGAATATCAATTTTGCATGACTCAGTAACTAACACGGGGATTAGCATAAGTATCAGAAAGACACCGGCAGTAAGAAGAATTAACAGGGACAGCATCGTTAAAGATGATTACTGTAATGGGGATATAGATACTTTTATGGAGAATGCCATACGAGCTCATTGTACAGTAGTAGTGGGGGGATTACCGGGGGTAGGAAAAACAGAATATGTAAAGTATTTAACCCAGTTTATTCCAGCGTATGAAAGAGTATATACCATAGAAGATAACCTTGAACTAAGATATTCAGCAATTAATCCAGGCAAAGATTGCGTTGAAATTAAAATAAGCGATACATTTGGATATTCAGAAGCATTAAAGGCAAGTAAGAGACAGTTACCTACGTGGGTTTTGCTAGCAGAAGCAAGAGGCGAAGAGGTCCGGTTCCTAATGGAAAATATTTCTGCAGGCGTACATTGCCTGACCACAGTGCATCTTGATGATGTTAGCAAACTCCCTGATCGTTTAAGAAATATGGGACAGACAATTAACGAAAATGATGTGTATTCTTTTATTGACATTGGAGTACAGATACGGTCTGTTGTAAAAGAAGGAGAAAAGATAAAAAGAAAGGTGGCACAGGTTATTTGTCTTTCGAGAGAGGATGAGAAGAATGGAAAGACAATGATATATGAGGATGGAAAGATATTAACTAAAGATTTGCCTCTTGATATAAAGAGAAAATTTGAATTAGCGGGAATTAAGAATCCTTTTTTAAAGGAGAATGAAGGATGAAAAATATAAAAAATTTATTAAAGAGAGTTAGCGTGGTGGCAGTCATATGTTTAGCGTACAGACTTAAACTTATACCGGGGCTGATATGTGTTCTGACAATAGTAGTATGTAATGTTTTTTTAGAGAAGCAGGACAGAATAAAGAAGCAATATTTAGCCAAGTATAATGATGTAGTTTTGTATATGGAACAAATGATTTACTCTTTTAAGAAACAACCAAAGATTAGAATGGCATTATTAGATGCCCAAAAAGTAAGTTCCATAGAGATGAGAGAAGTAATTGAGGAAGCAATAGTAAATATTGATTCTAACAAGTCAGCGAATATTTATGAGGACGCATTGGCAATAATTGAGAAAGAATACAACTGTGGAAGAATTAAATCATTACATAAATTTATTATAAAAATAGAAAATTATGGTGGAAATTATGAAACGTATATAGATATTTTGTTGGAGGATATAAAAAATTGGAGTGACAGGACTTTAACATTTATAAGAAATGTGGATAGAACAAGACGAAATGTTTTAATATCCATTGCATCAACACTGATAACCTGTGGATTTATGGCATATTTGATACCTAAGGATTACAAGTTTACCGAGTATGGATTATATCAGGTATGTTCAATGATATTAATAATGGCAATGATATTTACTTATCTTGCAATAACTAAACGATTAAATTTTGACTGGTTAAAAGAAGAAAGGGCTTTGCCCGACAATATGGTTATAAAATACTATGCCTTGGTAGAAAAAGGGTACAATAATATATCAGATTTAAGTTTTATGGAAAGAATAAATTACAAAAAAGCAAAGAAAAGACTGGAACGTGAAATATACAAGATTTTTCCTGATTGGATAAGAGATGTGGCTATTAATCTTCAAAATGATACAGTTCAGTCAGCAATAGAAGGATCATATGAGGATGCACCATTTATATTAAAACGACCGGTGAGAAAATTATTGATTGATTTTGAACGATATCCTGTTGGAATTGAGCCATATGATAATGTTTTAAAAGAGTTTGACTTACCGGATGTGAAATCATCAGTAAAGATGTTTTATTCAATAAACGAATTGGGCAGAGAGCAGTCAACTAAGCAGATAGGTGCAATAATAGATAGAAATAATAAGCTGTCAGGTCAGACAGAAGAAATGAAAAACAAAGACCGAATCGGAATAGCGGCAATGTATTCAGTTATACCAATGTTTCTTGGAGTATTAAAGATTATAGTTGATATGTTGTTAATGATTTTAGTGTTTACATCTTCAATTTCGGAGGTGGTGAAATGAAAGAATTATTATCAGAGGCAGGACAGTGTCTGGTATACGGAATAATATTTGTACTATTAATAATGGGATTTTATGGAATATTTGTATCGGTAACCGTTTAATAAGTATATATTAATCAAAATAGCAGACAGGTTTTATGAGAAAAAAACAAGGGGGATATTATGGAACAGTTTATATCAGAACATGGTGGAGTTATTGTAAGCGGAATAGTAACCATAGCATTATTAGGAATAATAATGACAGTAATCTTAGCTGTTGGAAATATGGACGCTTACGAGATTTCAAAAATAATAGGGGGATAGTAGTGGAAGTATTTTTAGAAGAACATGGAGAAAGTATTATATACGGATTAATAGGGCTGGTTATGGTAGTGACCATAACAGCGGTAATAAGCAGAGGCATTGTTAATATAGTTCCGGATTACAAAAAAGAACTTAGCAGGAACAACAGTTATCAGATAGAAAAGAATGAATACAAATATCCCACAATAATAGCAGATGAGGTTATATATGCAGATTATGGAGATACCACTTTTAATTATATGGACTACATAAGAGCAAGAGATTACAGAGGAGGCAATATAACCGATAAAGTGAAAGTATATGGAAAGGTAGATGTTAACCAAAAGGGCGTGTACAGATTAAGATGTACAGTAATATCATATTTTAATCTGGCATGTACTAAGTACATAAATATTATAGTGGAATAGAGATAAGAAAGAGGGGGAATATATGAGATTGGCAATAGAATTATTTGCTATGGCAATAACCATTACATTAGGATGTCTGTTATTATCATCTATGATTACCAGTGGAAATCAGGTGGCTGACGCAAGAGATTATTACAACGTGGTAGTTAACAGAATTGAGGATAGTTATTGTAACGAAGATGTTATAAGAGAATGCATTAACGAGGCGGAAAACAAAGGTTATCAATTATCAGTAAAGGATGTAACAATGTATAATGACAACCCAAGCAAGCTTGTTGTTTTATCTTATAATGTAACCTTTCCAATTCTTAATATGTTTAACAAAGATAATAAAAAACAGGCGGTGATAGAAGGATATGCGAGATAAAATTAAAGTATTAATCATAACGTCAATAATATGTTTATTTTACTGTGGAGTTGCCTTTGGATATACGGGAGGTGGCACAAAGGGTAATCCTTACATAGTGTCAAATGTAGACGAACTAACAACAATTCTTGATGAGAAAGGAAGTAACGATTGGGTATACATATCATTAAAATCTAATATAAAAATTAAGAAAACAATAACTGTTAGAACTGGTTATTTTGTTATAAATGCAACAAACGGTGATAAAACAATTAAACGTAGTACATCTTTAAAAGATTCCATTAATGATCAAAGTAATCCGGGATATTGTTTTAGAATATTAAATACTTCATATGTAATATTTGGATTAGGTGGAAATATGCTTACATTAGATGGAAGTTGGAAGGATTTAGGAAATGCAAATATGTCAGGCTGGATAAATGTAGAACCGGGCGGACGGCTTTATATAGAAAGATTTGCACGTTTGATAAACACATTTAACAACGAAAAAAAATCCGGAGCTCCAATTATGACATATGGAGATACGCAGATTAATTGTGAAATTGGCAGATGTAAAGGATACAATGGTGGAGCAATTAAAAATATAAAAGGAACTTTAAAAGTATATGGAGATACAAAAATACATGATTGTGTATCTGTAACCGAAGGTGGGGCAATACATAATTCACAAAAAGGAACACTAAGTATAGAAGATTCGGAAATTTGGAATTGCGAAGCATTAGAAGAAGGGGGAGCGATTTTTTCAAAAGATGCAGATAGTTCGTGTGTTATTTATTCAGGGAAGATACATAATAACAAATCAGGTGAAAGTGCCGGAGCAGTTTTCTCAGGATATGGAGCGACGCTTGTTATAGGAAGGTCAACATCGGGACCTGAAATATTTGAAAATACTTCAGGAGGAAGCGGAGGTGGAGTAAGATGCAACGGAGGAACAGGTTCAGATGCAGGTGGAATAACAACATTTATAAGAGGGACAATAACAAATAATACTTCAGGTAAGCATGGTGGAGGCATTGCCTGTGGAGAAGCAGGAGAAAATGGTCAGTCAAAACTTTATATGTCAGATATGACTATTAGTAATAATACTTGTACAGAGTCAGGTGGTGGAATTTGGGCACCAAACAATATACAGGGAACAGGAACAGAATATGCAATTATTCAAAACAGCCGGATTACATCCAATACTTGTCATAAATATGGTGGAGGTATATCTGTCCATGGAAAGGTTTATGTATCAAACTGTTCAATAGAACATAATTTTACAGGTGACAGGGGAGCAGGAATCCATATAACAGAAGGAGGTACGTTAAAATATGATATGGGAACAATTTCTGACAATAAAACCTTAGACAGTATTACAGGAACGGGAATATATGTAAATGGTCAGCTTAAAATTAATGAATCGGCAAGAATAGCTGAAAATAATGTAGTTTACCTGCCAAAAGGAAAATATATAGAAGTAACAGGTGAACTTTATAAAAATTATTCAAGTATTGCAAAAATAGAATCGGAAGACAAAAGTAATGGAACAAAATTAGTATATATAAATTATGAAAATGGAACAGGCGAGAAAGAACTGTATTATAAAGGAACTTCCAGTGATGAATATGAAGGAAAAGAAGTGCAAAAGAAATATAGTTGTGTTGGAATAAGTTCGCAACAATTACTAAGAACGGGAGAAAATGTTTCAGGCATCGGGAAAAATTGGATTATTATAAGTGAAAAATACTTAATAAAATATGATTCAAATACAACTGATGAAGTTAAAAATATGCCTTCAGATCAAGTAAAATTTTGGAATGAAAATATTAAATTAAGCAGTGAAGGTCCTAAAAGAGAAAAATATATAATTGATACTAAAAAACATTGGAATTACTCAAAAGATGGAAGAGGAACAAGAATTTCAGCGGGAGCTTATTTTTATGCCAATGAATCAAGAGTTCTATATGCTCAGTGGAAGAAACGTCCACCTAAGGAAATATATATAAATGCTAAGGACAGATATTATTTTAAAGGACAAGGCATAGTTATAAATAGAGAAGAATTGCTGAAAAAAGTTACAGTAACTGACGATGTTGATAACGGAAATGAGTATTATGTTAGAATAATAGAAATAACCCGAACCAGTGATAATCTTGTCAATAATGATAGTAGTGATGATAAGAACGATAGCAACAGTAATAAGAACGATAGTACTAACGATAAAAATGATAGCAGCAGTGACAAGAGCGATAGTGTTAGCAATAAAAGTGACAGCAGCAGTAACAAGAGCGATAGTACTGACAATAAAAGTGATAGTAAAAACAATAACAGTAGCAATAAAAGTGACAGTGGCAGTAAAGGTGATTACAAAGACAACAATTTATTAGCGACGGGATCAAATCTTGTTCCTGAAAAGTACATTAATACGTCAAAGGTTAGTGTATATAAAATAAAGATATACACTGAAACAGAAACAGCAAGTGTAAATGCAACAGCAACGTTTAAAATTTATGTATTAGATAATGAAACAGCTATTGGTTCTGTAAGATTTATAAGCAATAAATATCTTTATACATTATCAGATACTTCAAAATGGAATAAAAAGCGAAATGAGAATTTGAATACAAGGTTAACTAATGCGTTAAAAGATTCAAATCCAATGCTCAAAGTTGCGTATACAAGTGATGAAATTGAGCAGATAAGAAAGACTGTAAAAGGAAAAGGCTATAGAATAACCAATAGTCTTAATAAAAATATTACAAAGGAATGGTAGTGTATGAAACAGATAATAATTATTGTGGGAACCATAGTTATAATTTTCATAGCTGCAATGACAATAGTATCTGTGGAAAGTAAGGACTTAAGAACAGACGAATTAAACAGAGCAGTTTCTGCATCAATTAAGAAAACAGTTTCAGACAGTCAGATTGAAAATCAGTCGACTATATTGTCGGATAAGGAAATGGTAGCATATTTTATTCAGTTGTTAAGTGTTAACATGAAAGGCAAGGGAGATGTTACCGTTGAAGTATATGATGCAGACTATAAAGAGGGACTTTTGTCTGTTGCAGTAACTGAAAAATTTAAATATGTAAATGGAAAAAATGGAGAAATAACAGTTAGAAAGTCAGCAATAGCTGAATAAAAATCAGATGTGTCCTAAAGTCATTATCCCACCATTGTGCAGGCACAGGTGGGATAAGACAATTTAACTTATAATCTATAGTATTATATTATTTTTGAATTTTAGTGCTGACTTCGCCGGAGTTTAGCCATTCTTCAGAACCGTCTTCATAACGAACTTTAAGATGGCATTCCTTGTCTATTTCAAGAGCCAGTGCATTTCTTGAAGTTCCGCTAGAAAGTACGCTGATAGGTTGCCCAATTATCATTGAACGGCTAATATATTCGTCAAGATAAGCTCTTTTGTCAAAGGATTCATAGTATTCCATAAAATAGTTTAAAAGGTGACCAACAAGTATGCTTCGCTTATTTACGGCATCACTGCTTTTTTCAAAAATAGCAGTTGCAATTTCTGAAATATCTTCAGGAAAACCGCCTTCAGGTGGGCATACGTTAATGCCAATTCCTACTATGGCATAATCCAACTTTGATGTTTCAATATTAAAGGCAGCTTCGGTAAGAATGCCACAAACTTTTTTACCTTCAATATAAATGTCATTAACCCATTTAATGTCAGCTTTTTTGTTAGAAACATCTTCAATGGCTTTGGCTGTTGCTACAGCAGCGGAAGTTGTTAAGAATAAAGCCTGATCAGCAGGAATATCAGGTCTTACTAATATGCTAATGTACAGGCCTGTGTTTGATGGAGAGTAGAATTTCTTACCCATTCGTCCTCTGCCAAGTGTCTGTTCTGTGGCGATAAGGACTGTGCCGTGTGGCGCATTCTGTTCGGCTTTTTCTTTTAAAACTGTATTGGTAGATGTAATGGTTTTGTATACAGACAAATCAAGTGGATAATTTAAATATTGTTCAATGCTTTGTGGTGAAAGAATGTCATTGTCAGGCTCTAAGCAATATCCTTTGTTAGGAATTGCATTTATTGAATAGCCATCTTTTTCAAGAGTTTTAATGGCTTTCCAGATAGAGTTACGGCTTACGTTAAGATTAGTTGCAAGCTGACCTCCTGAAATGTATTCACCTTTATTTTCTTCAAGCTGTTTTAAAACTTCGTCTTTTATGCTCATGGTAACAGAAACCTTTCTTAATTAGTATGATTATGCAATAAAGAGTTATGCAATAGAAGTACATAACAAAATTTATTTTATGCAATGAAAATATAATGTCAAAAAAATGACATAAAAAGTATAACATCAAAAATATGTTTATTCAACAAAACAAAGTGAATGAATAATAAAATGTTAGCTGAAAAACAAAACAGGTTGACAATTGAAAGACGTTGTCTTACAATGGTGACGTTGGAGTGCGCATATTCAGAGAATATTTAGAAGGGACATAGGCATAAATTTAATTACTCAATTGATGCCTTTTATAAAAAATGAATAATAAGAAATTTTTAACTGTTCAGGATATGGTTCTTATAGCTGTATTTGTAGCAATAATAACTGTATGTTCATTTATACAGATTTCAGTAGGACCTGTACCATTTACATTACAGACATTTGGTGTTTTTGTAACAGCAGGCATACTTGGAACTAAGAGAGGAACATTAGCAGTTATAGTTTATATTTTACTTGGTATTATTGGTGTACCTGTATTTTGTGGTGCAGGCGGACCGGGAGTTATTGTTGGAACAACAGGTGGTTACATAACAGGATTTATTTTTACTGCACTTATTATTGGCATAATCACTCATTTCTTCGAAAAGAGTTCTACATGGTTAAACCTTGTAGCTACAGTTGTAGCTATGATTTTAGGTGACGTTGTATGTTTTGTTATTGGAACAATTCAGTTTATGTTTGTAATGAAGACTTCATTGACAGTGGCATTGGGATACTGTGTAATACCATTTATTATTCCTGATTTAGTTAAAATATTAGTAGCAACAATTATTGTTAATAGGATGAAAAAATATGTCAAAATACTTAATTAGACCACATCATATGTTGTGTATGCAGTTCTTTGAGGGCAAGGGATACAGCGATGGATTTGTTGCATCTATGGCAGCAATAAAAGAAAAACTTGAAAAAGAAGATCCTCAGGTTGAGATTGTTGAAGGAACAGATGATGTATGTAAGAATTGCCCACATAATATGGGTGGGGCATGTGAGAATGAAGATTCTGTAAGACAACATGACAAGAGAGTGTATGACAAAGTAATTGAAACTGTAGGAAACAGTGCCAAATGGTCAAGTATTACCAAAGCCATAAGAGAGAACATTATAGACTCAGGTAAGATGAGAGAAACTTGTGGTAAGTGTCAGTGGTCAGATATTTGTTTTAAAAATTAGAATAATAAATATATATTTCAAACAACCAAAGGGTGCGTGGCTTTATGCTATGCACCTTTTGTGTTATATGCGATTAGACTTGATATTTGCGATAGCTAAACAATATAGGTATAAATCTGCAACTAAACAATATAGGTATAAATCTAGATAGAAGAACCAAAATATGTTAGTATATAATGTATTAGATTTAATTTTGGAGGAAGCAATGACTTTAGAGGCAAAGAATTTAAATGAGCAGATAAGCAATTTAAAAGAATATGAAGTGATTCTTCATAAAAATATAGAAGAAGTTGATTCAGAAGGATGGTTTCTGAAACATAAGAAAACAGGAGCAAGAATAGTACTTCTGGCTAATGATGATGACAACAAGGTATTTAATATAGGATTTAGAACACCTGTTAATAATGATACGGGAGTTCCGCACATTATCGAGCATACAGTACTTTGTGGTTCGAAGAAGTATCCTGTTAAGGATCCTTTTATGGAATTAGTTAAGGGGTCACTTAACACATTTTTAAATGCAATGACATATCCGGATAAGACAATTTATCCTGTGGCAAGTTATAATGACAAGGATTTTAAGAATCTTATGGAAACGTATATGGATGCAGTTTTTAATCCTAATATATATGATGAAAAGAAGATTTTTCTTCAGGAGGGATGGCATTACGAACTTGAAAACAAGGATGGAGAATTAACTTACAACGGAGTTGTATACAATGAAATGAAAGGCGTTTATTCATCAGTGGACGGCGTAATGGATAGAGCAACATTACATTCATTGTATCCGGACACATCTTACAGTTATGAGTCAGGTGGAAATCCTGACAATATACCGGAATTATCATATGAAGAATATTTGGATTTTCATAGAAAATACTATCATCCGTCTAACAGCTACATTTATCTTTATGGAGATATGGATATGGTTGAAAGACTTCAGTGGATTGACAAGGAATATCTTGGCAAGTATGATATGTTGAAAATTGATTCAGAAGTAAAGAAACAGCCTGCTTTTTCACAGTTAAAGGAAGAAAAAGTGGCTTATGCAATTACAGACAGTGAATCATTGGAAGACAACACAGTTCTTACAGTTAATTATGTAATTGGCGATAGCAGTGACGTAGAATTAAATACTGCAATTCAGGTTTTGGAATACGTTCTTATGGAAATGCCTGGAGCTTTTCTTAAGCAGGCTTTAATTGATGCAAAAATCGGGAAAGATGTTTATAGTCAGTATGAGGACGATATTTGCCAGCCTATGTACAGCATTGTTGCAAAATATGCCAATGAATCAGACAAAGAAAAATTTATTACAATAATAAATGAAACACTTGAAAAATTGGCAAAGGAAGGTCTTGATAAAAAGGCACTTTTGGCAGGATTAAACAGCCTTGAATTTAAAGTGAGAGAATCAGATTTTGGCAGAATACCAAAGGGATTAATCTTTGGAATAAATATGCTTTCAAGCTGGTTATATGATGACAGCAATCCTTTTGTTTTATTAGAAACAAACAAGGTTTTTGAAAAACTTAGAAAGATGATTGACACAGATTATTTTGAAAAATTAATCACAGAATATTTTATAAAAAATACTCACAAATCAGTGGTAATATTAACACCTGAAAAAGGATTGACTGAAAAGAAAGAACAGCAGTTAAAAGATTCATTGGAAGCTAAGAAAGGTACAATGACAGACGAAGAAATTGAAAATATAATAAGAGAAACAAAGGAACTAAAAGAATATCAGACAACATCTTCATCACCTGAAGATTTAGCAAAAATTCCTTTACTTGAAATCGAGGATATAGGAAAAGAACCACGAAAAATCATTGGACAACCGGAAGCTAAAGAAGGCATAACAATGCTTTACAACGACCTGTTTACTAATGGAATAGGATACCTTGACATAGTATTCGACTGTACAGATTTGCCTGAAAAATATCAAAGTTATATGGGACTTTTGAAACCTGTGTTAAGTTACATGGATACTGAAAAGCATTCTTATACAGAACTTAATACTGAAATTGATTTGGATTTAGGCGGTTTTGCTTTTGATTCAGGAATTTATGTTAATAAGAAAACAGGAGAACCAATGCTTACAGGCGAGGTTCACGCAAAGATGCTTTATGACAAGATTCCAAAGACTTTTGATTTGATTAAAGAAGTTGTTTTGGAAACTAAGTTTGATGACTATAAGCGTTTAAAAGAAATTCTTGAAGAATTAAAATCAAGAGTGAAATCTTCAATAATAAAGACAGGTGACAGTGCTGCAATGCTTAGAGCAATGTCTTATTATTCAAAATCATATTATTTAAAAGAACAGTCAACAGGACTTGCATTCTATCAGTTCTTAAGTGACATTTTGGATAATTATGAAGAAAAGAAAGAAGATTTCGCAAAGAATTTAAAAGATACAATTGAATATGTGTTCAGCAATCAGAAAATGTACTTGAATTATGCCGGAGATAAGGAAAGTTATGAACTTGTGAAAAAACTTGTTATTGACTTAAAGAATAGTGTTTACAATGTTCCAAGAAATAAGGATTTGTGGCAGTTTAAACCTGAAAAGAAAAATGAAGCAATAAAAACATCAGGTCAGGTCCAATACGTTGCAAGAACAGGTAACTACAACAAGGATAATGACAAGGTATTTAGTGGAAGCTTTATGGTTCTTGGAAATATTATGAGAAGTAAATATCTTTGGAATAACATTAGAGAATTAGGTGGAGCTTATGGATGTAACGCTTCATTTACAAGAAATGGTGATGTAATGTTTACTTCATATAGAGATCCAAACCTTGGAAAAACTAATCAGGTATATTTAAAAGCAGCAGATTTTATTGAAAATTTTAATGTAGATGAAAGAGAAATGCGTAAATATATTATAGGAACAATTAGCGGAATTGATACACCACTTAATGCGGCAGACAGAAGTGGAAGAGAGTTTAGCTGTTTTATTACAGACACAGATTATGAAACATTAAAAAGAGAACGTGAGCAGATTCTTTCAACCAATGTTGAAAACATTAGAGAGCTTGCACCTTTGGTAAGAGAAGCTATGGCAGACAATAATATTTGCGTAGTAGGTAGTGCAAGTGCAATAGAACAGGACAAAGAACTTTTTGAAAAAATAGTAGAATTAGTTTAAAAAGTATTAGTTTAAAGTTATAACTAAAAATATCAGACAGATATATTGGAACTAAAGAGAATTATTAGTTGCTTACCGAAAGAAAGGAGAGCATCCAGGGGATGCAATAAGATAATGAAAGAAAAATTTAAATCAGGATTTGTAGCTCTTATAGGCAGACCAAATGTAGGAAAATCTACATTAATGAATCAGATTATTGGTCAGAAGATAGCAATAACATCAAAGAAACCACAGACTACAAGAAATAAGATACAGACAGTATACACATGTGATGAAGGTCAGATAGTATTCCTTGACACACCAGGAATCCACAAAGCTAAAAACAAGCTTGGGGAATATATGGTTAATGTGGCAGAAAAAACATTAAAGGAAGTTGACCTTATATTATGGCTTGTAGAACCTGACACTTTTATCGGTGCAGGGGAACAGCATATTGCTGAACAACTTAAAGGCATTGATGTACCTGTAATTCTTGTAATTAACAAAACAGATACAGTTAAACGTGAAGAGATTTTGACTTTTATTGATGCATATAGAAAAATATATGATTTTAATGAAATCATTCCTGCATCAGCTCTTAGAGGTCAGAACACAGATACAGTTGTTGAGGAAATATTTAAGTATTTGCCGGAAGGTCCTATGTACTATGATGAAGATACAGTTACAGACCAGCCAATGAGACAGATTGTAGCTGAATTAATAAGAGAAAAAGCTCTTCACGCATTAAATGAAGAAGTGCCTCACGGAATTGCTGTAACAATAGAAAGAATGAAGCAGAGAAAAAATGCTGAAATTATGGATATTGACGCAACAATAGTTTGTGAAAGAGATTCACATAAGGGAATAATAATTGGCAAAAAAGGCAGCATGCTTAAGAAAATCGGTACAAATGCCAGATATGAAATTGAGCAGCAGTTGGAAATGAAAGTTAATCTTCAGTTATGGGTAAAAGTTAGAAAAGACTGGAGAGACAGCGAATTATTAATGAAGAATTACGGATATATTGAAGAAAAATAATTTCCAATATATTCTTACAAGCCCAAATAAGTATACAAAAATTTCTATGGAGAATCCTAATTATAGACATATAAAACATGGAAAATAAAATATAATTTTATATAGGATTACAGTGTCAAAAGGTCTTAGCCCACGGTGTCTGCATAATGGTGGGAATGGCACTGAATGAAATTAGTTTTAGAATTGGTACTTAGGAGGGAATATGGAATATCAGGGAAGTTCTAGTGCTTTTTGGGCAACAGGAAAGATTGAAGATTATTTGAAGTATTCTGAGGAGAGAAAAAGACAGGCTTGCGAAAAATTTATTTCTGCAATAGAAGGTGAAAAGGCAAATGATAGAAACAGTAACAGTAATTGGGATGGTAATATCCTCCATGGCTATAAGTGAATATGACAAAAGACTGGTATTGTTAACAAAGGAATTTGGTAAAATCACAGCTTTTGCAAGAGGTGCAAGAAAAACAACAAGTCAGTTTCTTGCAGGAAGCCAGCCAATGGCTTTTGGTGAATTTACCTTGTACAGAGGAAGAAATGCATATACGGTAACATCAATGAAAATAAGTGATTATTTCAGCAGTGACATGAAAGACATTGACAGTATGTATATGGGAATGTATTTTTTGGAACTGGCGGACTATTATGGTAGGGAAGGCATTGAGGCAGGAGAAACACTCAAACTACTATATATGTCTATGAAGGCACTATCCAAAAATATGCTAAAAAAAGAATTGATTAGATGTATATTTGAATTAAGAATTCTTGTTATAAATGGTGAGTATCCAAATGTGTTTACTTGTGGCAATTGCGGAGAAAAAGAGAATCTTGATTACTTTGATGAAAAAAATAATACAATGATATGTAGCAACTGTCATGGAAAAGTATCAGAGAAAAATATAATTGACAATTCAACAATTTACGCACTTCAATATATAGTTACATCACCTATAACAAGATTATTCTCCTTTGACGTGACAGATAAAGTACTGGAACAGATGAAGGGGATAATTAACAAATATATAAAGAAACATATAGATAGGAAGTTTAATTCTTTAGAATTTCTGGAAATTTAATATTGAAATTAATTGCTTAAACGTATAGAATTACTAACTAGAGAAAATAAATAGGAGACTAAGAGATGAAGAGAATTATGGCAATGCTAATGTCAGTTGTTTTGACATTAGGGCTGACGGCTTGCGGTCATACTGTTGGTGATGTTGATTTGAAATCAGGTCAAAGTGCTATCTACATACAGAAGGACGGTATGGTTTCATATGCTGTAAGCGAATCGTTTGATAAGGATTATTATGATAAAGATGAATTAAAGAAGGAGATAGAGGCTGAAATTAAGGCATACAATGCTAGTAGTGATGCTTCAGTAGATGATGCAATTACACTTGATAGCTTTAGTGTGTCAAAAAAGGTTGCAACATTGTCTCTTGATTTTACAACAACATATGATTTACTTAATTATATGCTAAATGATAATAGAGTGGAAAAAGACAAATTCTATATTGGAACAATTGATTCTAATGACGATTGCAAAATAAGTGGTAATTTTGTTGAACCAGGCAAAAAGGATAAAATCAAGGCTAAAACTATTAAAAGTATGACGGATAGTAATATTTTAATAGTGGATGAACAGTATAAGGTTCAGGTAGAAGGCAATGTTTTATATACAAGTGATAATTGTAAGATTGATGATGATGGCATTGTGACTACAGCAAAGTCAGATGATGGACTAAGTTATATTGTGTATGAACTTGAAGAATAATCATATTTTTTAGAAAATATTTTAACAGTTAGCATAAAATAATTTGACAAATAAAAAAATAAAAGTTAAATTAAGAAAAATCATAATAGAAAATAGAAAAAAGTAGAAAAGGAAGAAATGACATGGAAAAGACAATGGAAAAAATTGTAGCACTTGCAAAAAGCAGAGGATTTGTATATCCGGGCTCAGAAATTTACGGTGGACTTGCAAACACTTGGGATTATGGTAACTTAGGTGTTGAATTAAAGAACAATGTAAAAAAGGCATGGTGGAAGAAATTTATTCAGGAAAACCCTTATAACGTAGGTGTTGACTGTGCAATTTTAATGAATCCACAGACTTGGGTAGCATCAGGACATCTTGGCGGATTCTCAGATCCATTAATGGACTGTAAAGAGTGTCATGAAAGATTTAGAGCTGACAAGATTATTGAAGACTATATGGCTGATAATGGTATTGAAGCTGAAGGTTCAGTTGATGGTTGGACACATGAACAGATGGCTGATTACATAGAAGAGCACAAGATTGCGTGTCCTACATGTGGAAAGCACAACTTTACAGAAATCCGTGAATTTAACCTTATGTTTAAAACATTCCAGGGTGTAACTGAGGATGCTAAGAATACAGTATACTTAAGACCTGAAACAGCGCAGGGAATTTTCGTTAACTTTAAGAATGTTCAGAGAACATCAAGAAAGAAGATTCCTTTCGGAATTGGTCAGGTTGGTAAATCATTTAGAAATGAAATTACACCTGGTAACTTTACATTCAGAACAAGAGAATTTGAACAGATGGAATTAGAGTTCTTCTGTGAACCAGGAACAGACCTTGAATGGTTCCAGTATTGGAGAGCTTTTTGCCGAGACTGGTTATTAAGCCTTGGAATTAAAGAAGATGAAATGAGACTTCGTGATCATTCACCTGAAGAATTGTGCTTTTACTCAAAGGGAACAACTGATATTGAATTTTTATTCCCATTTGGATGGGGCGAACTTTGGGGTATTGCTGACAGAACAGATTATGACCTTACACAGCATCAGGAACTTTCAAAACAGGATTTAACATATTTTGATGATGACAAGCATGAAAGATATGTTCCATATGTTATTGAACCATCACTTGGTGCAGACCGTGTAACATTAGCTTTCTTATGTGCAGCTTATGATGAAGAAAATATCGGAACAGAAGAAAAACCTGATATGCGTACAGTTTTACATTTTCATCCTGCACTTGCACCTGTTAAGATTGGTGTATTGCCTTTGTCAAAGAAATTAAATGAAGGTGCTGAAAAGGTATTTGCAGAACTTAGCAAGTATTATAACTGTGAATTTGATGACAGAGGAGCAATTGGAAAGAGATATCGTCGTCAGGATGAAATCGGAACTCCATTCTGTGTAACATATGACTTTGATTCAGAAGAAGATGGAGCAGTTACAGTACGTGACCGTGACACAATGGAACAGGAAAGAATTAAGATTGAAGATTTGAAAGAATACTTTGAACAGAAATTTGAATTCTAATAAAAATAATACAATTTTTAGAGAAAGGCTACCTAAGAGGGTGGCCTTTTGTTATGAAAAAGACTAATTATGTTAGACAAAAATAAGTCTAAATAATGATTTTTATGCTGAATTTTAAAAATAAATGAAAAAAATCCTAAATAGAGAGTAAAAAGCACAAAAACTCTTTGGATAAAAACGTTTCTATTATATAATATTCATAGAGGAATTGAGAAGGGTTTGGAGTAACTTGAATCAGTTGCCGTAAATGAAACTATGTTTCAAATAATTAAAAGGCGAGGTGTAATATGAAACCAGTAGTTAAAGTTATCCAGACAGCGAAAAACGAAAAACAGGCATGGCGCAAGTTAGATGATTTGGAATTGTTTAAATATTATAATTTCCGAATGAATACAGTGTCTGTTGACAGTAGCATAAGCTATCAGAAACTTTTGGGATTTGGAGGGGCTTTTACGGAAGCAGCAGCTTATACTTGGGCTAATGCAGATGAAAAATCAAAGGATGAAATCGTGAAAGCTTACTTTGATAAGGAACACGGATTAGCATATAATCTGGGAAGAACAACAATTCATGGATGTGACTTTTCGTTAGAACCATATACATACATTGAAGAAGGAGATCTTCAGTTATCGACGTTTGATATGTCAAGGGAAGACAAGTGGCTGATACCTTTTTTGACAAGGGCAAAAGAAACAGCAGGACACAGTCTGGGAATATTGGCATCACCATGGAGTCCACCGGCTTTTATGAAAGACAACAAAGATATTAATAACGGTGGCAGACTTTTAAAGAAAAACTATGCAACATGGGCTGAATATATGGTTAAGTATATTGAGGGAATGAAAGAACGTGGCATAGAAATAGATATGATTAGTATCCAGAATGAGCCGGCTGCAAAACAGGAATGGGCATCATGTAAGTATGAGGCTGATGAAGAAGCGGAGTTTGCAGTTGACTATCTTTATCCTGCATTAGAAAAAAGAGGATTGCAGGACAAAGTTAAAATTGTTATTTGGGACCACAATAGAGACTTAATGTTTAGAAGATTAAATGAGTCAATGGCATATCCGGGAGCTAGAGAAAAGGTTTGGGGAGCAGCGTTCCATTGGTATGTTTCAGATAAATCAGAAATTCTTACAATGGTTCATGAAAAATTTCCTGAGAAACATTTATTATTTACAGAGGGCTGTGTTGAATTAGTGAATAATTCAGGCGGAACAAGTTCAAAGGCAGGAATCGGTGCATGGAAACATGGAGAAATCTATGGAAGAAATATTATAAAAGATTTCAATAACTATAATGAAGCATGGATTGATTGGAATCTGCTTTTAAATGAAATCGGCGGGCCTAACTATGTAGGAAACTATTGTGAAGCACCGGTAATGTATGATAGGAATACAAAAGAAATAATGTACAACAGTTCATATTACTATATTGGACATTTTTCAAGATATATTGAACCGGGAGCAGTGAGAATCTGCTGTAGAAATGATGTGGATAAGGGATTATATTCAGTATCATTTAAAAACCCTAATGGAGATATTGTTACAGTGGTTCAAAATGAGTTGAACAGAAAGCAGAGATTAGCTTTGGTTGTTGATGGACAGGGAACAAATACGGAAATACCTGCTCATTCAATTACAACATTTATAACAAAAAACAGTCAGGAATAATTTTCTTAAATGCCCTAAACCCCTTTAAATATAAAGAGTTTAGGGCATATTTCTTCTTGACTATGAGATTGTCTATGTTATAATTATTTCATAGGTGAGATTGCGTCTTTTTTTATGGAGTTGATTATCAACTATGATTTAAGCAGTTTTTGCTTAGCTGGTCTCACCATTAATCGATTATATGAGTTGTGTATAGGAAAGCCATTCCTTCAACTCATAACATAAAATACAGTTTTAGGAGGAAAAAACAGATGGCAAACAAATGGGTATACCTTTTCAGCGAAGGTAATGCTAACATGCGTGAACTTCTTGGTGGTAAAGGTGCTAACCTTGCAGAAATGACAGGCTTAGGACTTCCAGTACCTCAGGGATTCACAATTACAACAGAAGCTTGTACTCAGTACTATGAGGATGGCAGAGAGATCAATGAAGAAATTCAGGGTCAGATCAATGAATACATCGTAAAGATGGAAGAAATCACAGGAAAGAAATTCGGTGATAAAGAGAATCCTTTACTTGTTTCTGTTCGTTCAGGAGCTAGAGCTTCTATGCCAGGTATGATGGATACAATTCTTAACCTTGGTCTTAACGAAACAGTAGTTGAAGCAATTGCTGCTAAGTCAGGAAATGCTCGTTGGGCTTGGGACTGCTATAGAAGATTCATCCAGATGTACTCTGATGTAGTTATGGAAGTTGGTAAGAAGTACTTTGAAGAACTTATCGACAAGATGAAAGCTGATAGAGGTGTTCAGCAGGACGTAGAACTTACAGCTGATGACTTAAAGGAATTAGCATCACAGTTCAAGGCTGAATACAAAGAAAAAATCGGAGAAGATTTCCCAGATGATCCTAAGGAACAGTTAATGGGAGCTATCAAGGCCGTATTTAGATCATGGGACAACCCACGTGCTAACGTATACCGTCGTGACAATGATATCCCTTATTCATGGGGTACAGCTGTTAACGTACAGTCAATGGCATTCGGTAATATGGGTGATGATTGTGGTACAGGTGTTGCATTTACAAGAGATCCTGCTACAGGTGAAAAGCACTTAATGGGTGAATTCTTAAAGAATGCTCAGGGTGAAGACGTAGTTGCAGGTGTTAGAACACCAATGCCTATCGCTCAGATGGAACAGGAATTCCCAGAAGCATTTGAAGAATTTGTAAAGGTTTGCAAGACTCTTGAAGATCATTACAGAGATATGCAGGATATGGAATTTACTGTTGAAAACAGAAAGCTTTACATGTTACAGACAAGAAATGGTAAGAGAACAGCTCAGGCTGCTTTAAAGATCGCTTGTGACCTTGTTGATGAAGGCATGAGAACAGAAGAAGAAGCTGTAGCTATGATTGATCCAAGAAACTTAGATACATTATTACATCCACAGTTTGATGCAGCAGCTCTTAAGGCAGCTACACCAGTTGCTAAGGCACTTGGAGCATCTCCAGGAGCAGCTTGTGGTAAGATCGTATTCACAGCTGAAGACGCTGAAACTTGGAATGCAAGAGGAGAAAAGGTTGTACTTGTACGTCTTGAAACATCTCCAGAAGATATCACAGGTATGAAGGCATCACAGGGTATCTTAACAGTTCGTGGTGGTATGACATCACATGCTGCAGTAGTAGCCCGTGGTATGGGTACATGTTGTGTATCTGGTTGTGGCGACATCGTTATGGATGAAGCAAACAAGAAATTTACATTAGCTGGAAAAGAATACCATGAAGGAGACTTTATCTCAATCGATGGTTCTACAGGTAATATTTATGATGGTATCATCCCTACAGTTGATGCAACAATCGCTGGTGAATTCGGAAGAATCATGGGATGGGCTGATAAGTTCAGAACACTTAAAGTTAGAACTAATGCAGATACTCCAGCTGATGCTAAGAAAGCTAGAGAACTTGGTGCAGAAGGTATTGGTCTTTGCCGTACAGAGCATATGTTCTTCGAAGAAGACAGAATCGCTGCATTTAGAGAAATGATTTGTTCAGATACTGTTGAAGAAAGAGAAGAAGCACTTGAAAAGATTCTTCCATATCAGCAGGGAGACTTCGAAGCTCTTTATGAAGCTCTTGAAGGATGTCCAGTAACAATCAGATTCTTAGATCCACCTCTTCATGAATTCGTTCCAACTGAAGAAGACGATATTAAGAAACTTGCTGAAGCTCAGGGCAAATCAGTAGAAGAAATTAAGGGTATTATCCAGGGATTACATGAATTTAACCCTATGATGGGACACAGAGGACTTCGTCTTGCTGTAACATATCCAGAAATCGCTAAGATGCAGACTAAGGCTGTTATTCGTGCTGCTATCAACGTACAGAAGAAGCACAGCGATTGGACAGTTAAGCCTGAAATCATGATTCCATTATCATGTGATGCTAAGGAATTAAAATATGTTAAGGATATCGTAGTAGCTACAGCTGATGCTGAAATCGCAGCAGCAGGTGTTGAACTTGAATACCAGGTAGGTACAATGATCGAAATCCCTAGAGCAGCTCTTACAGCTGACGAAATCGCTAAGCAGGCTGACTTCTTCTGCTTCGGTACAAACGATTTAACACAGATGACATACGGATTCTCAAGAGATGATGCTGGTAAGTTCTTAGATGCTTACTATGATGCTAAGATCTTCGAAAACGATCCATTTGCTAAGTTAGATCAGGTTGGTGTTGGTAAGTTAATGGAAATGGCTATCAAACTTGGTAAGCCAGTTAACCCTAACCTTCACGTAGGTATCTGTGGAGAACACGGTGGAGATCCATCTTCAGTAGAATTCTGCCATAAGATTGGTCTTGATTATGTATCATGTTCACCATTCCGTGTACCTATTGCTAGATTAGCAGCAGCTCAGGCAGCTATCGCTAACAAGTAATACACTGATTAGTGAAAAGAATATAATTACTTAAAATAATGAACTCCTGTATACTAGAAATGGTGTGCAGGAGTTTTTTTTTCACATAAAATAGTGTAAAATCAAAATTATAATATCTTATGGAAGAAAAAAATAATGGAATTAATTTATGTATATATAGAAAAATTTGATAATTTTATATTTAAGCAAGGAATTCAATTATCAAATGATTTTAATATTGAAAATAATAATGGAGAATTACTAATAAAAAGAAATAAGGATTATTAAAAAAATTTTTATGGAGAAAATATAAGTAATATTTCTGTATTAGTAGGTAAAAATGGTTCAGGTAAAACCACTATATTGGACATATTAGGAATGGATAGAGAAGATAGATTGAAAAATTCGATAGAAAAGAAATGTGTAAAAGATGAGTATTTTTTGTTGTATTATATAGGAAAAAATGATGCTGGGGATGATATGTATGGTATAGAAGTAATGGGGGAAAATGTGCTAAGTAATATGATTAAAAATATTGATAATGGTACAGATGATGAAATATATGATAAATCTAAAACGTCTATAGGTAAAGTTTATAAATATGAAAATGAAATATTGAAAAGTATTAATAAACATTATTTTGATTATCGTGTAGAAAATAGAAAACTCAGTGAGTTGATAAGATATTCATATATAGGTGAGAGTTATAGATATAGTAGTAGAAATAGAAGTTACAGAAGGTCTGAAGATGGATATATAGCAAATAGAAGGCTAGTCTCTAATCCGTCTATGTATAAAAAATATTTAACCATTAACAAATGTAAGAATGGAGAGATAAGAGGGTTCGAATGTAATAGTGTTAAAATGAAGTTTTATGATGACATAGATTATTCAGGCTATTATATAAATGATGATAAGCGTGAAAATTATAAAAAATATATAGAAAGAATAGAAAATAAATTATATCTTAGAAAAAGAATACATTTAAATAGAAATAACGAGAAAGAAAACTTAGATAATAAAACAGAAAAAGAAAAGTATATTTGTGATTTATATACGAGATATATAATGGATATGATAGTAAATGGATTATATTCACGATGTAAAGATGATAATGTAATAAATGAACAGCATATAGAAGAAAAAGTAACTAATGAAGATATATTATATATTTATGGTTTAAATAGTATAGACAGTTCAATTAATAAATTTGGGTTACCAGAAAATTATAAATTGGAGTTGAACAAGATAGAAGAAATAATTGATAAAGTAAAATACAGAGAAACGAAAGATATAGAAGTTTTAAAAATTATTTCTAGATACATAGCAAGCAGAATAAATACAATTCCAAGTATAGGTGGTTTTGCATACGTAGAGGCATTAGAGAAAATTGTAGAAAGTTTGCAACAAATTCCAGAAGAGTATTTTAATAAAGATGGAGTAGAGGTTATTATTGATGAAAAACAAAATTCGAGTATAATAAACCTATTGAATAATTATAGTTATTTTATTGACGCAAGGCAGAATGAAGTTGACTCAGATATTGGATATAAGTTTATAATTAGATTTGAAATGCTTTCTGAAGGGGAAGAAAAGTTTCTTGACATAATAGCTAAAATAGATGATTGTATTGAAAATAACAATGATGCTGAATTAATAGTGTTATTGTTAGACGAGCCTGACCAGGCGTTACACCCTGAATGGTCTAGAAGATTCATTGATATTATAGTACAGGTTATACAATTAATAAAATTTCAGGGAAACATACAGTTGATTATGTCGACACATTCACCATATTTGTTATCAGATATATTGCCAACAAATGTTTTTCTGTTAGATAGAAGAACAAAAGATAAAAAATTGAGTGTAAAAAGACTAGATGTAAAATCAAGTTCTTTAGGAGCAAATATATATGATTTAATGAAAAATAACTTTTTCATGGATAACACTGTTGGAGAATTTATTACAAAAAAAATTAATAAAGTGATAATGCAAATAAACGAAGCAAATTTAAAAGAAAATGAGCTTAATAGTATCGAATATTTTATTGAACAAATAGGAGAACCTATTATACGAAAAGGAATGAAAAAGCAATTAGCTGAAAAGAAAAAGCAATTGAAAATATTTAATAATACAGAACAAATATTACAAGCAATTACAAACAAACAGGATAGAAAAAAAGTGGAGGAAGTGCTTAAGAATCTGGCAAAAAAAGAAAATGATACATATTAAGATAGAAAAAGAAGAAATAAAAAAGATACAGAAAAGGTGGAGTAAATGGTTTTTTAGAGAAAAACAAATTGAAGAATTTATAGAAATTATGGATTCAGATGATAGTTTTAGAAAAATGATATTCAAAAATGGTAAAGAGTATTTGTTGTGGAAAAACGAATTCATTCAAAATAGAGAGGTAATAAAAAATACATCATGGAAACGGTATATAATTGATTATTTCTTTAGAAATTTATCAAAAGAAGATGAAGTGATAAGAATATATAAAAAAGATATAAAGAAGACAACTAGAGAATATTTAATAAGGAAATATGAAAATTATAGGAAGAGTGTAGCATTCATTGATATCGTTAAAATACTTAATGTGCAGGTATGTCCATATTGTAATCGAAATTTTTTAGAAAGTTACACTATAGTGGATGAGTATGGGAAAAAGAAAAGAATGTTTAAGGGAGATATAGACCATTATTATTCGAAAAATGAAATACCAGCTTTAGCACTTTCTTTTTATAATTTAGTTCCGTGTTGCAAAATTTGTAATCACGAAAAATTGAATTTTACAAAAAGAACTTTTAATCCTTATTATGATTATGAGAATAAAGAATATAAATTTTGTATAGAGTTATATACAAATTCTGACGAGAGAGATATTAATAATGAAAAAAATATTGATGATGTTGAAAACAGAAGATATGATTCAACAGTTTGGCAAGGAATTTCAGACAACTTTAAAATAAAAATTAGAGATGTTAACGGCGAAAATATAAGTGAACATATGGAAAATTCAAATTTAATTTTTAGATTAGAGAAAAAATATAATCAATCAAAAGAATACGCAAAAGAAATTATACGAAAGAAATATATTTATCCAGAAACATATAAAGATGATATATTAAAAAATTTTGGGTATATATTCAAGGATGAATCGGATTTATTGGAAACCTTTTATTCTATTTCTAACAGTGAAGAATTCTCAAAAAATATTCCGTTATCTAAGTTTACTAAAGACATATTAAAACAGTTGGGGATATTAGATGAAACAGAATAAGTAATTAAATTTGATTTTATAATATGTAATGTAAATAAACATAATATGACAGGAGAGATACATATGAGTAGAACAAAGCAGTCGACTAGAGCATTGGTAAAAAAAATGTATGAAAAAACAGGGTACGGACAAGATATAAATGAAGGTACTGTAACTGCATCAAAAACATTTGAAAGGAAATTGAGTAAGTTTTTGAAGTTTATGTTTAAATTCTATTTAGATGAAACATATAAAGCTGAAAAATTGCAAAAAGAATCGTATGAAATATTAACTGATACAATGACAAAGAGATGATTCAGGTTTTGAAATCTAGAAGTTTAAAAAGAGGAGAACTTAAGACTGATTTAGCAGTAGTGGAGGAAGTAGATAATGCTTGGATTAGTGCTTGCGTGGACCCAGTATATGATGAAGAATATGAGAAAAGATATTCTGCAAGAGCAATAAATAAAAGTGTTGATGAGCTTAGATTAGAATTAAAAAGGAGGATTAAATATTAAATAGAAAGAGATTTATGGCAGTAATAGTAAAGCAATATGATGAATTAGTTAAGGCTGTAAAAAATAAGGAAAGAACCATTTATGCAGTGGAAAGTGCTTATAGAAAAATAAGACATAGTTATAAATACTATGGGGAGATAACAGGAAAGCCAGTAATAAGAAATCGTATATGTTGGATGGCAACTGGTCAAGAAGGAGCTATGATTATGAACGATTATATGGATTTTCGGGTAAGAAGAATAAAAAAGAAATTAGGGGACGAGTTAGAAAGCTATACAATACAATTGAATAAGGAAGAAAAAAGAATAGAGTTGACTAGAAAAAAGTCAAAATAAAAGTGGAAATGGTAATACATTTTTATCAATACAATTATTGAATAATCAATATGAAATGTAATGGTATTGCCGAAAGGTTGATGTCATTATTTTTATAGAAGGACATACGTTTGTAAAGCCAAAAAGATAGAATATTTATTGAAAAAGAAAGGAGCTAATATGCAAAAAATTAAGAAATTAATAGCTGTATTATTATCAGTAGCAATGTTGTTAGGAACTTTTACAATGTTAAATGCAGATAGTGTTTATGCAAAAGGCAAAAAAACATATTATAGTGGAAATTTTCTTGGGAAAGTAAAAGATGTTGATAGGACAGGAATTATTTCAAAAGTAAAATTCACAAAGACAAAAATGACGATAACTGGTTCTTTAAAAAAAGGGAATAGTAGAGAATCAGCTTGGGATGGGAAAGCAAAATATTGTAAAAAGAAAAAAAGAACTTTTAAATTAGCAAAAAATGTTAAATTTTATGAAGCAGGAGGTATGGCAGGTGAAGTAAAAGATACAAAAAGTAGTTTTGTAAATTTTTGCAAGCAGTTAAATAAAAATCCAAATGGGTTAGAGTTTTGGTTTATTGTAAAAAATGGAAAAGTTACAAAAGTAGTCATCAGTAGTTAATTAGATTTTAGAGATTGGAGAAAAGATATGAAGAAAAGAAAATTTTTAGTATTGGTAATGTGTATAGTAATGATTTTTTCAACAGTTACGATATCAGGCACAACCAACGTTGAAGCGAAGGCAACAAAAAAAGCTTTAAAGTATTTAAAAGGAACCTGGCATACATGGGACATGCCAGGTTATAAGGTCAAGTTCACAAAAAAGTATGTGAAATACTATGCTGATTATGACAGCAATTTCAACCAGTTATCTAGTAAAAAACTTGGTAAGTTAGAGTTTAAGCATAAGATTGTTTCCACAAAAAAGAAAAAAGGAAAATGGACAATTAAAGTCAAGAGAGGGAAAGGGTCATACTACTATTTTAAGACATCGGCTAATGATAAGAAGGTTTTAGAATATTGGGGAAAACTTAAAGATGGCAATACATATTCTGGTTCAGATAGTCTAGAGAAATGGAAATAGAAAAGTATGCAGAAATAAGGCTAACGTTCAATTAACGAGCGTTAGTCTTATTTTTATGCAGAAAGGATGCGAATAGTGAAAGAATATTTAATAGGATTGGGGATAGGAGTATTGTTAATCAATCTTATTTACACAAATGTAGTTTTGTGGGAAAGGAATACATAATATGAATGATAAAAAGGTAAAGATGATTTTATCGGCGATAACTATGACAATAACAATTTTAAAGACTGTTGTGCAACATAGAAATCAAGTTAATAAGGAGAAAAGCAGATAAATGATAAACGAGTATTGGACAAAAAAACAAAATATACAACTCCAAAATGATTGTAAAAAATACAATATTCCTTTGATGGTGAAGAAAGAAATCGAAAGAGTAATAGAAATTTTAGATTCAAATTATGGCATGGAAAGAAGCAAAAAAGATTATGGTGGATGCGTGTACTTGTTGGTGTCTAATGAAGAAAAGGAACATAGCAAAATTCTAGAAAAATATTTTCTGGATGAAGAAGATTACGAATTTAAAGATATATTAATTGAAAATGAGGAAGAAATATGGATTTCAGAGACATATATTACATCAACAGAGTATAGCATCATTATTATATACAAAATTAATAAATGAAAAGCTAGCGTAAATTTTTAGTCGGAAAATAAAACAAAAAAATAAGAGGAACCCCT
>OLRK01000516.1_pt1 | contig 44241 bp, 29 predicted proteins | sample 1672911 | NCBI WGS metagenome assembly OLRK01 (sample SAMEA3136736, study PRJEB25190) | human gut metagenome | biome: human gut; feature: human-associated habitat; material: faeces | place: Austria | collected 2013 | reverse complement strand
AGTTTATCTCGTAACAAAATATTTTGGAATGTAACACATCTATTGTAAACCTACAGCAAAGAACATTAAAACTTGTAAAAGCTATTGAAAACAGTGTCGATTAATGATATAATTAAAATAATATAATAAACGGAGGAAAGAAAATGCAGAATGAAACAGTAATTGTGCTTGACTTCGGCGGTCAGTATAATCAGCTTATAGCCCGCAGAGTGCGTGAATGTAACGTATATTGCGAGGTTATGTCATACAAAAATTCTATCGAGAAGATTAAAGAAAAAAATCCGGTAGGTATCATTTTTACTGGCGGTCCGAACAGTGTGTATGACGAAAAATCACCACACTGCGATAAGGCGATTTTTGAACTTGGTATTCCTATTTTGGGTATTTGTTACGGCAGTCAGCTTATGGCATATACTCTTGGCGGTCACGTTGATACTGCTCCTGTAAGTGAGTACGGTAAGACGGAAATCACAACTTCTGAAAGTAAGTTGTTTGAAAATGTCGATAAAAATACAGTAGTTTGGATGAGCCATACGGATTATATCGATAAAATTCCGGAAGGTTTCAAGATTACTGCTTATTCTAATGATTGTCCGTGTGCGGCTTATGAAGATGAAGAAAAGAAATTGTATGCGGTACAGTATCACCCGGAAGTAAATCATTCTGTACAAGGTCAGCAGATGTTGAAGAATTTCTTGTTTAACGTTTGTGGTTGTAAGGGCGATTGGCTTATGTCCGATTTTGCCGAAAAATCAATTCAGGCTTTGCGTGAAAAGATTGGTGACGGTAAAGTTTTGTGTGCTCTTTCAGGCGGTGTGGATTCATCTGTTGCGGCAGTTATGCTTCATAAAGCGGTAGGCAAGCAGCTTACTTGTGTGTTCGTTGATAACGGTCTTCTTCGTAAAAATGAGGGCGATGAAGTTGAAAATCTTTTCAGAAATCAGTTTGATATTAACCTTATCAGAGCAAATGCACAGGATAGATTTTTAGGTAAGCTTGAGGGTGTAAAAGAACCCGAAAAGAAACGTAAGATTATAGGTGAGGAATTTATTCGTGTGTTCGAGGCGGAAGCTAAGAAAATCGGTAAGGTTGATTATCTTGTTCAAGGTACAATTTATCCGGACGTTATCGAAAGCGGTGCAGGTGATGCGGCTGTTATTAAGAGCCATCATAATGTAGGCGGACTTCCGGAACACGTTGATTTTAAAGAAATTGTTGAACCGCTTCGTGATTTGTTTAAGGATGAAGTGCGTCAGCTTGGTATCGAACTTGGTTTGCCTGAAAAATTCGTATGGCGTCAACCGTTCCCGGGACCGGGACTGGCCGTAAGAGTTATAGGTGAAATTACAGAAGATAAACTTGAAATTTTGCGTGACGCAGACGCTATATTCAGAGAAGAAATCGCAAATGCAGGTCTTGAAAGAGATATAAACCAGTATTTTGCCGTTATTACAGATATGCGTAGCGTCGGCGTTATGGGTGACGGCAGAACATATGATTATACCCTTGCTTTAAGAGCCGTAACCACAACCGACTTTATGACAGCTGATTGGGCAAGAATACCTTTCGATGTCCTAGAAAAAGTATCAAATCGTATCGTAAACGAAGTAAAACACGTTAATAGACTTGTCTATGATATAACTTCAAAACCACCCGCAACTATTGAGTGGGAATAATGCAAGCAATTGCTGAAATGGCGTAATACCGTGCTTTTCAAGGTGTGGTTGAGCTGAATGGCAACGATTTGGCAACATTTCTCGATTATCGGCAACAGTGATATAATAATTGTTTGAAAAGATAAGAGCTATCTGATTCAATTTAAGAATCGGATAGCTCTTTTTTGTTTATTCGTTGTTGCACATACGGTTGAACGCTTCCCAAAACTCTTTCCAATTAGATGGAAATTCACCTTGTCCTCTGCACGCAACAGATAGCACATCTGTGTTAATTTGAAAAGTCCAATCATCAGCAGGAGGAAACCATAGTATAGAAGATTGATAATCGTTCAAATTCCATGAATCAATATCTAAATCTGCTATTTCATGGCAGAATGTGTCTATTTTATCAGTAATATCAAAATGATGCTTTGTGCCATAATAGTACTTATCAATATACAATCTTCCGTCGAATTCGGATAGTACTATATATTCAATGTAACCTCCATACCCTTTAACAGTATATTTGAATCCGTACAGATTAGACATTTACTCACCTTTCTTTCCCCTATGAGCAGCTTCATTCCGCTCCGCTTCCGACCTCGGATACCTGTATCTCCACTGATCATACTCCTCACGGCTGATCTCTCCATTACGGTATTTCTGAGCCATTTCCTCCCATGGTTCGAGCAAACCTGTCATTTTTGCAAAGGTCGAGACGTTCTGCCTGTTGATGCGGATACAGATTTCTCCGTCCAGACGGTCGATTTTGAAGCCGTATAAATCCTCTAACGCAAACAGCGTGTGCATAAGACCTGTGTAGCTGTCGATGTTCGGGACGTTCAGAGCTTCGGCCGATACGTCAAGTGCATCGGCAAGCTGTTTCACCAAATCGGCTTTGGGTGTTCTCGACCCCGATTCATACTGAGCCATACGAATATCGGCAGTTTTTTCAGGAAATCCGACCACCTGTCCTAAATATTTCTGTGTCATTCCGCAAAGATTACGAAAAAATCTTATTCTCTCTCCGATTGCCATAAAATTGCACTCCCTACTTATGTAATGTGCAATCAGTATATCATATATGTTTAGTATATGTCAAGCAACATAAAGCAAAAAAGTTTAATGTTTTTGCAAAACCACTTGGTATAACGGAATATGTTTAGTATAATCATTAAGCAAATAGCATTAAGTCTATTTGCAAACAACTGAATAGCCGTCATATATCACGGTAACGGTGTATCCGCTCGGGCAAATCGGAATGCGGTCAGAAAGTATCCGACAGTAAACAACCAAAACAATTATAAAAGAGGTGTTTTTTATGACAGAAAAGTCTTTTATCAGAGCCGATGAGGTTGCAGAGGAATTGGATGTATCGAAATCTTATGCATATAAGGTTATAAAACAACTCAATGACGAGTTGAGTGCAAAAGGATATATCACAGTTGCAGGACGCATCAGCCGACAGTATTTTAATGAAAGAGTTTACGGAGCAGAAAGGAGAGAGGTATAATGGCGGCTTACAAAAACAAAGACAACGGAACTTGGTATGTAATGACTCAATACACAAGCTGGAAAGGTGAACGCAAGCCAAAGTGTAAGCGAGGATTTGATACCAAACGAGAGGCACATGAATGGGAGCATACTTTCCGACAACAAAATTCGGGAGATTTGGATATGCTATTTTCTGCCTTTGTTGAAATCTGCTGTCAAGAGCAAAAGCCACGATTAAAAGAAAGCACATGGCAAACAAAAGAAAATATTATTCAGCAGAAAATTCTGCCGTATTTTGAAAATTACAAAATCAAAGAGATTACAACCAAAGATGTACGAGCATGGCAAAATGAAATGCTTGCATATCGTAATGAGGAGAATAAGCCCTATTCATCATCCTATCTGAAAACGCTGCACAATCAACTTTCTGCCATATTTAATTATGCGGTAAGATTTTATGATTTGCGTAGCAATCCCACCGCAAAAGCCGGAAATATGGGTAGTGAAGAACGCAAGGAAATGCTGTTTTGGACAAAGGAAGAATATCAAAAGTTCTCCGAAGTAATGATGGATAAACCGATTTCTTACTATGCATTCCAAATGCTCTATTGGACAGGTATCCGTGAGGAAGAATTGCTTGCTCTTACCCCTGCTGATTTTGATTTTTAAAAGGGAACGGTAAAAATCAGCAAAACATATCAACAAATAAAAGGTGAAGATATGATTACTTCACCGAAAACAAAGAAAAGTAATCGAACGGTACAAATGCCGGATTTCCTTTGTACTGAAATGCAGGAGTTCTTTGATATGCAGTACGGGCTGAAAAGGAAAGACCGTATTTTAAACATAACGAAAAGCTATCTTCATCATGAAATGGACAGAGGCTCAAAAGCTGCAGGTGTAAAGCGTATTTGTATTCACGATTTAAGGCACAGTCATATCAGCCTTTTAATTGATATGGGATTTTCAGCAGTCGCCATTGCAGACCGAGTGGGACACGAGAGTATAGAAATTACTTATCGCTATGCGCATCTGTTCCCGTCAAAGCAAAAAGAAATGGCAATAAAACTTGATTTTATGAACAAAGGAGTGTGATATTATGTCAGCCAAAAATGCGGATAAACATAACCGTTTTCGCAATATTACCGTAGCTTTTAGAGTGTCTCCCGAAGAACAAAAAGAGCTAAACAGAGCCATTGCTCTTTCGGGATTGCCCAAGCAGGAATATTGTTATCGCAAATGTATGGAGCGTGAAGTGGTAGTTCAACCGAGTCCGAGAGTTTACAAGGTTCTTAAAACTCAAATGGAATTCATCCTTAATGAATTGCAACGAATTGATATCGGTGGGAACATTGAGCCGGAGCTTCTTGATACTATTGACCTTATCGCTACCACAATGAACGGATTGAAAGGAGATGGCAACAATGGAAAATAAAAAAATGACCGATCCGAACGTATCTATTGGCGTAGATACGGAGCAGTCATCCATAAAATAAACTACTATTAGTATATCAAATCGTGATGTAAATTTCAACCCCTTTGACGAATTTTTCAAGAAAATTGATCCGTCATACATGAAAACAGTCACGATGCAGGAACTGTATCAGGATATTTACAGCAAGAAACCGCCTGTTATTGAGGGCTTGCTCTATCAAGGTACTTATCTGTTTGTCGGTTCACCTAAGATCGTCAAAAGCTTCTTTATGGCACAGCTTGCCTATCATGTCAGCACAGGTACTTCGCTTTGGGACTATCCTGTGAAAAAGGGTACGGTTCTCTACCTTGCACTGGAAGATGATTACAGACGATTGCAGGAAAGAATGTACCGAATGTTCGGAACAGACAGTACGAAAAACTTGTACTTTTCCGTATCGTCCAAACCGCTTAGAAATGGGCTGACCGATCATCTGAGCGGTTTTATCCGAGAACACTCTGACACAACGCTTGTGATTATTGATACACTTCAAAAAATCCGTGAGGTGGACAGTGATTCTTACAGCTATGCCAAAGATTACGAGATCATCAATCAGCTGAAACAGTTCTCTGACAGTTGGGGAATATGTCTGCTGTTAGTTCATCATACGAGAAAGCAAAAGTCATCTGATAACTTCGACATGATCTCAGGAACAAATGGGTTACTTGGCTGTGCAGACGGAGCATTTATGCTTTACAAGGAAAACAGGACTTCCAATAAGGCAACACTTGAAATTTCAGGCCGTGATCAGCAAGATCAGAAAATCCATCTTATTCGTGATGAAGAAAAACTCTGCTGGAATTTTGAAAAAGCAGAAACAGAGCTTTGGAAAGAACCTCCCGAACCGTTGCTGGAATGTATCGCCAATCTTGTAACAGAAGAAAATCCGACTTGGCAGGGTACAGCGACTGAACTGATAGAAAAGCTTGGACTTGATATGAAGCCGAATGTGGTTTCGCTGAAACTCAATGTCAATGTAGGCAGATTGATGAATGATTATAGCATTCGATACACGAATAAGCGTAACCACAGCGGACGCATGATTTTCTTTTCTTTGTTATCAAAAGAGTAAATTTCAAGTGGTTGGCGTGTCAGTCCGTGACGGTCGTGACGATGTTTTGTGAGCGGTGTAATCATCGTCACCATCGTCACACATCGTCACGGCGTTGGCGGTTTATCCGCCGTTCAAGCCTCGCAGAGCCCCGATAGCATTTTTGATAGTCCGTAAGGCTGTCGAAAGTGCTATGGGGTTACCGGCGGCATTCCGCAGGTAACTCGACTCTCCGAGCCGTTCGGTTTGCCGATCTCCGTATCGCTGCAAACCGTTTTGCCCATAGGGCATTCCCTCGTCAGAGGGTCAATTCAAAAAAGGGAGGGAGGTGTTTCTATGTGTCAAAAGACGATCTCAATGTGTCAGGGCAAGGGCAGCTTGTCCCACAACAACCGTGCATTTGCTGCCAAAAATATCGACAGTTCCCGAACAGCGGACAACATTACATTTGTGCATCAGAATTTGCGTGATGCTTATGATATTCTTTTCAGCGATGCAGTAGAAAGATACAATGTCCGTCAGAAACGAAATGACCGCCGTATCCCCGACTACTTTCAGCATTTGTTCAGCCGTGAACCGAGTGCAAGCGTTATCACAGGGACAAACAAGCAAAAGAGTTTCTATGAGGACTTAGTCCAGATCGGGACAAAAGATGATACAGGTGTCGGTACTCCCGATTCGGAGATTGCTGTTGTCTGTTTACGGGAGTACATGGAGGGCTTTTCAGAAAGAAATCCGAATTTCTATGTGTTCAATGCTGTGATGCACCTTGATGAAGCAACTCCCCATCTGCACATCGACTATATTCCCGTCGGGCATTTCGACAGAGGGCTTGACACTCGAAATGCTATGGCGAAAGCTCTCGAAGAAATGGGACACGGCAAAGGTGCAAATGCAATCAACCGTTGGCGGTTAGCGGAATGGAAAGTCCTGCACCAGATATGTACTGCTCATGGTATTGAGATCTCAGAGCCGAAGAAGTCCAGAGGGTACAGCTATACCACCGAGGAATACGGCGAGCATCAGGATAGAATCCGGCAGCTTGAAGAAGAAAAAGCTCAGATCATTACTGAAAAAGAAGAAATCAACGCAGCACTTGAAAAGGCAGCCAAAAAGCATGTCAAGCTGAAAGAAATCGACAGCGTTGTAACAGGCAAAACGGTTTTCGGTGGAAAAATCACAGTTTCCAAGGAAGATTGGGAAAATGTAACTGCACTTGCCAAAAAAGAAGTGATTTCACAAAAACAGACGAAAAAGCTTTGCAGAGAACGAGATGAAGCCATACAGGAGCGTAATGCGTTGAAAGCAAGGCTTGATGCGGTATCTTCGGAACTGGCTGATTACAAAAAGAAAGAAGAAGATAGGTGTCATTTTTCCCGTGATAAATTAAAAGCGGAATCAAAGCGTATTAGCCGTGAGGAAGAACTTTCCCGTGAACTGAAAAAAGTCAAGGCTTTTATCTCTGCTTGTGGATTGAGTTCCGACTATCAGCAGTTCAGATACAACAGCACAATAAAAAGCAAGAATTTGGAATGAGGAGAAAAATTTTATGATTATCAGAAGCAAAGACAAAGTTCAGGTGATCGGCAAAACAAGTCGGTCTGGGTGTTGGATACCAATGCACTTACCGTTACACACAATACAGTTGATACTGAGCCAACAGTAACAGCATTCCGTTCCGAGCATATCAAGTATCACCTGCATTATTCTGCGGAGTACCGCAAGGACAGACTGAGAAAACTTGTAAATAACGGCGAAATTCTGAGTTATCTGACTGAACTTGATAAGGCAGTGGAAAATGCTATGGAAAGACAGGTTGAAAAGTGGAAAGCTGACGATAAGGAATATCAGCAGGCACTTGCTGTTGGTGATCTCTGCAAAGCTCAAGGTTTGGAGAATATGTTTAGGTTGTGTGCGAGAGAGGCGGTGTATGCGGATTTGGTGTATGTGTGAGGGAAGTAAGAGTGTGAAACAGTAAAAAAATTACTCAAAAAATAAATCCCGACAAATCGAAGCTGTAATGCTGATTTGTCGGGATATTTTATTTGTCCTTTGATAACTCTACCGCAATCTTTCCTATAATCTGATAATGCTCAGCACTCATTTTTTGAAACGTTGATATATTTTTCTTTCTGAAAGTTTCAATAAGATTTTTAGTAATAGCGATCTGTTCTGGGTTCATACCAAAAGTGGAAATATTTGAATGCTTTTCCATTCCTGCAAGATAATCCATTGAAACGTTAAAAATAGCGGCGAATTCTTTTACCGTTTCAAAGGTTGGATTTTGCAACCCTTTTTCATATCGGCTTATGATTGAACTTTCTTTATGAATCAGACGGGCAAGCTGCTCTTGCGTAAACCCTTTTTCTTTTCGTAATTTTTGAAGAATTACTCCGAAATCGTACACTTCATCCATTTTGCACCTCAAGAATTTGTAGTATACTCAAATCATACCCCAAACCACTTGATAAATATGCAATTTTATGGTATACTACTTGATATATAATCAAGTTTGAAATGAAAAACATGATATATAATCAAATCGAAAGGCATAGTAAAATGGCAAACAAAAATGAAAATCTTTCTGCTGCGAAAAATGCAAAGAAAGATGAGTTTTATACTCAGTTAGTTGACATAGAGAACGAATTAAGGCATTATAAGGAACATTTCAAGGATAAGATTGTTTTCTGCAATTGTGATGACCCTTATGAGAGCAATTTTGTGAAGTATTTTGCAATGAATTTTAATGCTCTCGGATTGAAAAAGCTTATTGCAACTTGTTATACGACTTCTCCCGTGATGTATACGCAGCTTACATTTTTTGGCGAGGAAGAAGTAATTTCCGTTGCTTACAGCGGAAAGAAACCGTATGTCATTGAAATTTCTGAAGTTACAGATGAAAATGGCGATGGTGCGGTTGATCTGACTGATTTTGAATTGATTTTAAAGAAGAATAAGCCGAAAATATTAAAGGGGGACGGCGATTTTCGTTCTGCTGAATGTATTGAATATTTGAAAGAAGCTGATATTGTTGTGACAAATCCCCCATTTTCCCTTTTCAGAGAATACGTTGCACAGCTTATGGAGTATGATAAAAAATTTATTATTATTGGAAATCAGAACGCAATTACATATAAGGAGGTTTTCCCACTAATCAAAGAAAATAGGTTGTGGTTAGGCTTTAAGTGCGGAGATATGGCATTTACAGTTCCGGAGTCATATGAAGCGAGAGAAACACGGTTTTGGGTTGATGAGAGTGGGCAAAAATGGAGAAGTTTTGGAAATATTTGTTGGTATACAAATCTTGACCACAGCAAAAGACATGAGGATTTAATCCTTTATAAAAGCTATTCAGAAGAGGAATATCCTTCTTATGATAATTATAATGCGATTGAAGTAAGCAAAGTTTCAGAGATTCCATGTGATTATTATGGGATAATGGGAGTGCCTATTACATTTCTTGACAAATACAATCCAGAACAATTTGAAATTATCGGTCTTGACAGATATACGGTTCCAAAAGAGTTCCTTGTTGGTGGAAGAGTGGCGATTAATGGTAAGCCTCGCTATGCAAGAATTTTGATTAGAAAGAAGGAGAAATAATGGAAATCAGACTTGAAGAACATACGATCAGAGAAATATTCGATGGGTACAAAGATAGTGCAGATAACGGAGTTATTGCATTTGGTGGAAAACTTAACGTCAGACCAGCCTTTCAGCGAGAGTTTGTTTATAAGGAAAAAGAACGCAATGCCGTCATCGATACTGTGACAAAAGGTTTTCCTTTGAATGTAATGTATTGGTGCGAAGATGATAATGGAAACTATGAACTGCTTGACGGACAGCAAAGAACGATCAGCATTTGTCAGTATTGCAGCGGAGATTTTTCAATCAATAACAGAACTTTTCATAACCTCACCAATACTGAAAGAGAACGTATTCTGGATTACAAGCTTATGATCTACATATGCAAAGGAAATGATCTTGAAAAGCTGGAGTGGTTCAAGACGATAAATATTGCAGGTGTAAAACTTGCTGATCAGGAACTGAGAAATGCGATTTATACCGGTCCATGGCTGACAGATGTCAAAAAATATTTTTCCAAGAATGGTTGTCCTGCATATAAGATCGGAAATAAATATCTCAGCGGTGAAATGATCCGTCAGGATTATCTTGAAAAGGCAATCAAGTGGATCGCTTCAAAAGAAAATAAGAGCATTGAAGAATATATGTCAGAACATCAGCATGATTCAGACGGCACTGCATTATGGCTTTATTTCCAGAACGTTATTTCATGGGTGAACACACTCTTCCCGAAATATCGAAAGGAAATGAAAGGGCTTGAATGGGGATTGTTTTATAATGTGTTTGGAAATAATTCCTATAACCCAGATATGTTAGAGAAAAGAATAACCGAACTTATGGCAGATGATGATGTAACCTCTAAAAAAGGGATTTATGAGTATCTTTTAAGTGGAAAAGAAAAAGTTCTCAGCATCAGAGCATTTACCGATAGTCAGAAAGCTACTGCTTATGCCAAACAAAATGGAATCTGTCCGATTTGTCAGAAACATTTTGAACTCGACAGAATGCATGCCGATCACATCACGCCCTGGCACGCAGGCGGGAAAACGGTTCCGGAAAACTTGCAGATGCTTTGCAGGGATTGTAATTTGAAGAAGTCGGGGCAGGAATAGTAATATAACGCCATTACTTATATGAAGTAGTGGCGTTATATTACTTTTTTGAAGATTGTCATAATAAATATCGAATAGTGTTGTTTCTGCATAGCTTACGTATAATTTATATAAAACTGTCAATTATTGTACTTGTTAAAAGCTATTTTTGCAAAAATAATGCGAAATTTTCTTTTAGCACTTGACAAACACGACGATATAGTGTATAATATAAAAAGTGGAGGTAAGTGCTATGAAAAATGCAATTCTAAAATCCATATCGGCAACGAATTTTGGACCCTTCAATGGTACGATAGAGTTTGACATGGAAACATCTGTCCCCAAAGGACAAATTATTGATAATCATACTTTTGTTGCAGGTGATAATCAGCAATTTAACAAGATTGCTTATATATATGGTGCAAATGGTTCTGGTAAGTCTAATTTTTGTAAGATTATTTTACAAATACAAAGAGCTATTATGCTTTCACCTATCAGAGCATCAAACAATCCTCAGCTTCTTGATATGCTTCCGCTTAAGGATGAGTTAGCTGTTCAGAAAAATTATTTTAAATTTGATGTATCTGGAAAGGGACGTGTTACATCTTATTCTATACAAGTCCTAATCGATGATGTGCTATATACCTATTCTTTTTCAATAGCCGAAAACAATGACGTTGTGTCAGAAAAACTGACGAAAAAGAAAAGACGTACTGAAACCATTCTGGAACGTACATCGCCAAAATTCGAGAGCATTACTTTGAAATCTGAATTAAAGTCTTTCCACGATAATGTTCATGTGGTAAAGGATAATGCTCTGTGTTTGTCAATGGCTTCATTTCTGAATAATAAGCTCGCCACAACTATAGTGGCAACTATCACCAATATTCAAGTAGTCAATATGGCTGCTATGAGAGGTCTTTCAAATCTTAGCGAGGAGACATTCTCTGCCGAGAAAAAAGAGGAGTATCTGAGAATACTGAAAAGTGCAGATCCTACACTGGAAGACATCCAAGTGGAGTTCAATGAGAAGAAGGTTGAAAAACACTCTCTTGATTCTGATGATCTTGAAAATCGAGCAGTCATTTTGAAAAGTGTGCGTGTAGATGTGAAGTCTACACATAGCATTTATGACAATCATAAGGCAGTGTCTCAAAGTGAACTACCTTTTCTTCAGATTGAATCTAATGGTACAATAAAACTCCTCGACATTTTGCCAACAATATTTGATGCACTTAGCACCGGTAATATTCTTATAGTTGACGAAATTGAGAATGGTCTTCACCCTACGGTTGTGAAAAAAATGATAGAACTGTTCTATAACCCAGAAACTAATCCGCATAATGCACAACTGATCTGTACAACTCATAATATTTTGCTGATAAACGAGGCTGTACAACGTGATGAGGTTTGGCTTATGGACAAGAATGAGTATGGTGAGAGTTCAATGAAGCACATTAGTGATATTCCAGGTTTACGAAGCTATGATAAACTCGGTCAGAAAATGATTGAAGGTGCTTTTGGTGCAATGCCTAACATTATTAGTAATTCGCAATAAAGTGGTCACATGAAAAAAAGATGCCCGTGTGAGGGGCATCTCTTAAGTCGACAAAAGCATTTCATACAAAATATGATACTTTAGCCAGTGTAGCAACTACTATTATATCATATTTTTTCACAGAATGCAATATTTTTTTGTCGGCAGAAAGTAAAAATTAAGCGTGTGATCTCTTTAAATAATTTAAGGAGAGTGGCTGAAATGGCTACAAAGACAAAAACCGGGCAGAAAGCCCCTGTATCGGGTCAGTATAAACCCGTTGGTAGCAAGACGGAGGTTACGCTTGTTAAGGGCAAAACCGTTCCGCCGACATCCAAGGGTACGACTACATTCGTACTCGTTGATAAGACTAAGCATGGAAAGTGAGGACAAGAATGAAGTTTATTCACACGGATTTAGGAAATCTTGACAAAGGCAGAATTGTCGAGATAGTGTTAAAGGGCAACGCTGCAAATGTACAGTTGCTCGATAGCACCAATTTTAATAATTACAAGAATGGCAGACGCTATCATTATACCGGAGGACTTGCAAAGCAATCACCTGTTCGCCTTGCTGTTCCTCATTCTGGTCATTGGCACGTAGCAATTGATATGAACGGATTAAGAGGGACAGTGAATGCATCTGTTAGAGTTCTTCCAACAGCACTGCCTACTATTAAGCAGCAACCGCCACTTGCGTCTATGCCTTCTCTGGTACATAACAGAGGTTTTGGCATTGATGTTGACATTGATAATGATCCTGAGTATGATGTATTTATTTCTCATGCATCAGAAGATAAAGACGAGATTGTCCGTCCTCTTGCCAACGCTCTTGTAGAGAAAGGCGTTAAGGTCTGGTATGATGAATTCGAGATGAAGATTGGCGATAGTCTCCGACGTAAGATTGATAAAGGACTTGCCAATAGTCGTTTCGGAATTGTGGTAATTTCAAAAGACTTCATCAAAAAAGGCTGGACTAATTATGAGCTTGACGGAATTATCACCAAAGCAGTATCAGGCGAACAAATAATTCTTCCAATCTGGCACAACATCACCAAAAAGGAAGTAATAGATTTCAGCCCCTCATTAGCGGATAAACTTGCCAGAAATACTGCTATCAACACGGTGGATGAAATTGCATCAGAAATATCTGAACTGATTATTTCTCAGAGAGGAGAGTAATATGTTTCCTTTATTTGATTGCAATCAGGAACTAGTTGCCTGGATTTCTCATGGTAAGAATATTTTTGATACAGATATGAATTGGGTTGCATATATTCATAACGGTCATATTTGGTCAAGTGGTACTGGCAATTGGATAGGTCCAATTACAGATTCTCTTGTCTGTTTGGATACTAATGGACGAGTTGTTGCATGGAATAATCCTAACAAAGTTGAAGGAATTCCTAAACCGCCACGTCCGCCTCGCGCTCCAAGATCCCCACGTCCGGCACGTCCTGCAAGACCAAGTCGCCCTGCTCGTCCACCTCGCCCTAGTAGAGGATGGTCATCGATTTCATTTGATGAATGGTTACAACAGTGAAATATGGCAACACAATGGCAACAAAAATTCAGATACTCCAAATCTGACAGACAACTGAGATAATAGAGATACCACGAGCGATAAAACTTAACTCAAACTGGTTAGGATTACGGTTCAAGGATCGAGTGGGAATAAGGGAAAAAACGGAAACCTATAAAAATAGGTTTTCGTTTTTTAGTGCAATTTAATTAGAATTTGCAAAGTAAATTATTTTCTTAGTAACTTTGTATAAAAAATAAGGACATTGATTTTGTGAATATTTTTAAAAATGAAAAAGACAAAGTATTTCTTTATAATAAGGTGGCGAATTATTGTTAAATTGTGATAGCATAAATTTTGGATAAAATAGAGAAAAACATAGAATAGTATTGCATTTGCTCGAGATTTAGAATATAATATGTGTTATCAAATAAGGCGTATTGTTATATGGAAATGATGTCTGCGAGGAAAAATGATTATAAATGGAGAATTTTTAAAAGATGAGTGGCTATTCTATGTGCAGAAAACAGAATAGAGAAATTGAAATGAAAACGAAAATATCAATAGTGAGAAAGCAGCGTTGATGATATTTTCAAGTAGAATTTGTTTTAACGGTCTATATAGAGCAACTAAAAAGGAATTATTTAATGTTTCTGGGAGTATATAAAAATCTGATAATTTACAATGAAAAGAATCTTGGGAGAATGTTGAAGCAATCATAAAGTATTACTATTTTTTAGGGGGATTAATCCAATGGAGTATTTAGAATTGACAAAAGAAGAAGAAAAGGACTAGATACAACAACTATATCATGCTTTTGCAACTGGCAGAGATTTTGAATTGTTTTTGAACTATTTTTTAAAAAGAATTGGATTCCAAGAAGTTGTAACTACTAAATATGTTAAGGATAATGGGATTGATCTAACTTGTACCAAACCCGGAATAGATCCACAAGGTTTAGATACTATGAATTATTATGTTCAAGCTAAGAAGTATCAATCAAAACATAACGTGCAAGCGAACGAGATTCGTGATTTTAAGGGAGCTACAAAACGAGATAAACAAGGAAATGTATTAAATAATAATTACATAAATTTATTTATCACAACTTCTTCATTCACAAAAGGTGCTATTGATGAAGCAGAAAGTAATCCTCATATGCCAACTATATTGATTGATGGAAAAATGCTACTTAATATGTGCATAGATAATGGTATTGGTTTTTCATATAAACCTGTTTTTAAGCAAGAAACTATAAAAAATATTCTTTCGCTAAGTTCGCCACAAAATGCGAATATTGTTGATAGTAACGAAAATAATGAATATATAGTTGAACGAGAAATAACAGCAAATGACATAAGAGCAAGAATATTAATTGTTCCACAGATAATAAAAAATACCATAGATAGTTCTGCTGTGTCTATGGTGTTGGAAATCAATGGGCAAAACAAAGAATTGAATTTAGATAAGTCACATAGATATTTTGGTGGAATAACACAAGTATACAAAGAATGTGGTTTGATAAATAAAGATAAAACTTATATAAAAAAACGTTCGAAATGGAAAATAGACAATGGCAAAATAATTGTTGTGATAGAATAGTAGAAACAATTATGTCTATAGATTTCAATATAGAATACTAAATACTACACTCCAAAATCATTTTACAGCGATTTTGGAGTGTTTTTTATTCTGTTACAGTTTATTGTAGAAATGTATTTAAAACATATTGAAAAAAATGTTGTTATATGTTAAAATAAATTGTTAAAAGAAATGGAGGGAGAACATGAAAAAAGTTTTATATATTTTAATCGCAGCAATCTCGGTAATGGCATTTTCGGGGTGCGGAATGAAAAACACAGTACAGATTGGTACGGGCGATGTGAACGGTACATATTATGCTTACGGCACGGAGTTAGCGGAAATATTAAACAACAACAGTGATGTTTATTTTAAAGTACGAAAAACAGCCGGTTCGGCGGCAAATTTACGTTTAATATCTCAAGAATATGTTGACATTGCATTTGTACAAAGTGATGTTATGAAAGACGCATACAACGGAACAGGATATTTTGACAAGGAATACAAAGGTTATTCGGCTATTGCCTGGTTATATACAGAGGCGATACAAGTTGCAGTGCCGAAAGATTCGGATATAAATTCAATAAGCGATTTATACGGAAAAAGTGTATCGCTTGGAGAAAAAGAATCGGGTGTATTACAAAATTCAAAACAAATATTATCGGCATACGGTTTAAACGAAAGTATGGTTGACGCTAAGTATTTATCATACACTGACGCAGCAAAAGCGATGAAAAACGGAAATCTTGACGCATTTTTCTGTACAGCCGGAACACCGACTCGTGCAATAACAGAAATTTCAGACGATATAAAGCTTATCCCTATTGATGGAACTGTTGCGGACAGACTTACAGAGCAATACAACGGATATGTAAAACATACAATAAAAGCAAATACATATGACGGACAAACAGAAGATATTGAGACACTCGGTGTGAAAATGGTACTGATTGCGAGTGACAAGATGTCAGACGACAGAGTAAAGTCAATCACAAAAAACATCTTCGACAACAGCAACAAGTTTGATTTTGCCAAAGATGATACATTCGATATGAACTTTGCAACAGAAAATATTACTATACCGTTCCACAAAGGTGCAAGCGAATATTATGCGGAAAACGGAGTAAATGTTGCAACAGAATAAATAAAAAGGGGAAATGCAAAACATGAATCAGATTTCTTTAGATATGTACCAAACGCTTGGTATGGCGGTTGCGGTATTGTTTTTGGGAGCGTTTTTGAAAAAACGTATAAAATTCCTTGAAACATTCTGTATTCCGTCACCGGTTGTCGGAGGGTTGATATTTGCGATTGTTTCGTGTATACTGTATGCGACAGGGATTTTGGAAATATCATTTGACGAAACACTTAAAAATGTATGTATGGTAATATTTTTCACGTCGGTAGGATTTCAAGCTAACTTGAAAGTATTAAAAAGCGGCGGACTAAGCCTTGTGGTATTTTTAGTTTGCGTAATAGTGCTTATTATAAGCCAAAACCTTGTTTCGGTAGGATTGGCAAAGTTGGTCGGGGTAAGTCCGCTTATAGGACTTAGCACAGGCTCAATACCTATGGTCGGCGGACACGGTACAGCCGGAGCATTCGGACCTGTACTTGAGGACTTAGGAATCTCGGGTGCGTCAACACTTTGTACAGCGGCGGCAACATTCGGATTGGTAGCCGGCTCACTTATGGGCGGCCCTATTGGCAGACGACTTATATTAAAGCACGACCTTTTAAAAACTGCCGTTATGGAAGATGACGCAACACTTGTTGAGGATGAAAAGAAACACAAGAGAAGTGTAAGTATGTATGCACCTGCAACTTATCAAATTGCCATAGCAATGGGACTGGGAACGATTGTTTCGTGGGCACTGAGCAAAACAGGAATGACTTTTCCAATATACATAGGTGCAATGATAGTTGCGGCGGCAATGCGAAACATAAGCGAACACACAAACCTCTTCACTGTAAATATGGGTGAAATAAATGATATAGGTGGTATATGTCTTTCATTGTTCTTGGGCATAGCAATGATTACATTGAAATTATGGCAACTTGCATCATTGGCACTTCCGCTATTGATACTTCTTGCAGGACAAGTTGCGTTGATGTTTGTATTTACGTATTTCGTTCTATTTAACGTAATGGGCAGAAATTATGATGCGGCAGTGCTTGCGGCAGGTACTTGCGGTTTCGGAATGGGTGCAACACCTAATGCAATGGCAAATATGCAGGCACTTACAGAAAAATATGTGCCGTCAGTAAAGGCATACTTGCTTGTACCGATTATAGGCAGTATGTTTGCAGACTTTTTAAATAGTTTAACAATAACTTTCTTTATAAATTTGTTCTAAGAGTGATATGGAGGGATTTATTATGAAAAAGAAACCATTTATAACAGTTGAAACAGAAAATCTTGCAGTACCGGAAGTTCACATCGACAAGGAAGATGTAGAAGAAACAACCGATACGGACGATACAGAAACCATTACATATGACAACGTGGCAGTGCCGGAAATACATATAAAACGTAAAAATAAATAGTAGATTTTCACATTTTACTTATAAAATGAATAGAAAACCATAAAAAGCATATTATAAATTCATACAGAAAAAACTTTACGGAGGATATAAGTATGAAGAGAGTAATATGCTTTTTTATTTGCGTATGTTTTATGATGCAGAGTGTTGCTGTATTTGCCGAAGGCAATACCGATTTAGGACTTAATGCAAAATCAGCAATACTTATGGAGGAAGCGACAGGTAATATACTTTACGAAAGCAATCCCGACGAGAGATTACCTATTGCAAGCGTTACAAAAGTTATGACTATGCTCCTTATAATGGAGGCTGTTGACAGTGGAAAGATAAGCCTTGACGATATGGTCACTGTAAGTGAAAATGCAATGAGTTACGGCGGAAGTACAATGTTTTTGGAAACAGGAGAACAACTTACTGTAAATGATATGCTGAAAGGTATTGCGGTTGCAAGTGCGAATGACGGTTGTGTGGCAATGGCAGAACATCTTGCAGGCAGTGAAAGTGCGTTTGTGGATATGATGAATGAAAAGGCGAAGGAACTTGGTATGGAAAATACTCATTTTATGAACACAAACGGACTTGATGAAGATGACCATTATTCAAGTGCAAGAGATGTTGCGATAATGTCAAGGGAATTGATGAAACATGAAACGATTTTTAATTACACGTCAATATGGATGGACACACTTCGCGGCGGAAAGTTCCAGCTTGCGAACACAAATAAATTGATACGTTTTTATGACGGCGCAAACGGACTGAAAACAGGCTCAACATCAAAGGCACTATGTTGTTTGAGTGCGGCGGCAAAAAGAAATGATATGCAGCTTATAGCCGTTGTACTCGGTGCACCGACTTCGGCAGAAAGATTTGCGTCAGCAAAATCACTTCTTGATTACGGATTTGCAAATTATGCGGTAAACACACAAATAACCGCCGGAGATGAAGTGCAGAAAATAGCGGTTGAAAAGGGTGTGGACAAAGAAGTGGACGTTGTTGCAGGTGACAGCTGCTCAACGCTTGTGAAAAAAGGACAAGAGGACAATATTACCAAGGAAATAAAAATAGACGAAACGATTACCGCACCGATAGAGGCAGGACAAAAAATAGGAACTATGACAATAAGCCGTGACGGTGAAGTTATAGCGGATATTGATTTGAATGCGTCGTCGGCAGTTGAGAAAAAGGGAATAGGACTTATAATAAAAGACTTTTTTGCAACTATTTTCTTCGGAAGCAATAACGATATAGAAGAAAACAGCGAGATTTAAAAAAATATAATAAAATTGTTGACAAAATAATTTATGTATGGTAGTATATATATGGTTAGTAAAAACTAACCATATATTTTTAATCTGTCGTTAGTTTATACTAACTAAGAATAAGAGGTGTGTTAAGTGAGTATTGTAATAGTAGGCGGTCACGACAGAATGCACTGCCGATATAAAGAAATATGCAAAAAATTCGGATGCAAATGTAAAGTGTTTACGCAATGTCCTGCGGATTTTAAAAATCAGATAGGCAATCCGGATATAGTTATTGTGTTCACAGGAACGGTAGCACATAAAATGGTAAGAGTTGCGTCAGGTCAGGCTGAAAAGTCGGGTGCAATTATAAAGCATTGTAATTCATCAAGTGCTTGTGCATTGAATGATGCACTTACAGAATGTTTCTGCAAAGCAGTATAAATATTTTTAATATTGAGTTAGTCCAAACTAATCATAAAGGAGAAAATTTATGCCGACAGAATATATTTTAGCATATCATTGTGCACCGGCATTTGCGGGTATAAAACCGTCTAATATAGCCTCGTGCAGTAAGCGTGAAAATCCGAATATAACCGTTCAGATAAAAATGCTTAACGAAAAGCTTAATAAAAACGATATTTACATAGATGTTTTGTGCGAATGCGGTGAACGTGTGCTTTTGATGGTGTATCGAAAACAGAAATTGTGCGAATACTTGCAAAGAGATGATATAAAATCATTTTTGTGCGATAACGGTTATCCAAAAGAGTTTTCATTAATGAAATATTTGGCAATACTAAAGTCAAGGATATATGCACAAAGATTGATGAACAAGGAATTTCCGCACGAAATCGGAGCATTTCTCGGTTATCCTTTGCATGATATATACGGTTTTATAAATCATAAACACCAAGGCTGTCTTTTGACAGGTGAATGGAAAGTTTATGAGAACACAGAGCAAGCAAAAAAATTATTCTGTCGTTATAATAAATGCCGTAAGGCAGTAATTAAAAGAATTAATGAGGGAAGAACTCTAACAGATTTATTTTGTATAGCATAACTGCAAAGGGCAGTTTGTTAATAATTATTTTTGAGGAGGTTCATACAAATGAGCAAAACAGCAATTATTTATTGGAGTGGAACAGGTAATACCGAGGCAATGGCAAATGCAATATTTGACGGCGCAAAAGAGGTTAATGCAGATACAAAACTATTTTCAGTTGACCAGATAACAGCTGATGAGGCAAAGGATTATAATAACTTGATTTTGGGTTGCCCTGCAATGGGTGCAGAGGAACTTGAAGAGGGTGAATTTGAACCGTTTTTCGCAGAACTTGAGGTTAATCTTTCGGGTAAAAATGTAGCATTGTTCGGCTCATACGGTTGGGGCGACGGTGAATGGATGCGTGAATGGGAAAAGAGAGTTACTGACGCAGGCGCAAAGCTTGCAAATGAAAGCGTAATCGCAAATGATTCGCCTGATGAGGACGCTGTCACAGCGTGCAACGGTTTAGGTAAAATTGTAGCAACGCTATAATTAAATAGACTTCCCTAAGAGAAAAAATCTGAGTAGGTCATATTGGCTTGCTCAGATTTTTTTTGCAAATAAATGCTTGTATTTTTATAGTATTTAGAATATAATATAATAAAAAGTGCAGGTGAAGAAAATGAAATATTACATAGGAATAGATTTAGGCGGTACAAATATTGCCGGCGGATTGGTTGATGAAAACGGCAAAATATTGAAAAAAATATCAGTACCGACAGAAGTTGAGAGAGGGGAAAATGCGATAATAGATAATATCGCCGATTTGTGCGGAAAAATTTGTGATGAAAGCAATATCAAGCTGTCGCAAGTTGAAAAAATAGGAATAGGAGTACCGGGAACGGTCGATTCCGAAAACGGAATGATTATGTTTGCGTGCAATCTTAATTTTAATAAAGTAAGTATAAAGCCGATTGAAGAAAAGTGCGGTGTATCGGTTAAAATATTGAATGACGCGGATGCGGCGGCATACGGTGAATATGTTGCGTCGGGAAGTAAGGCGGATAGCTTTATTTGTATAACTCTCGGAACGGGAATAGGCTCCGGGATTATAATAAACGGCAAGATATATAACGGTTTTAACGGTGCAGGCGGTGAAATCGGTCATACTACGTTGATAAAAGACGGTGTACAATGCTCGTGCGGTCGAAAAGGGTGTTGGGAAAAATATGCGTCAGCTACCGCACTTGTTTCACAGACAAAAGCAGCGATAAAAAATAATCCCGAAAGCATAATGTCAAAAGAAACAGTTATAAACGGACAAACGGCTTTTCGTGCGGCTGATAAAGGCGATGAAACCGCATTAAAGGTTGTAGAAAAATATATTGAATACGTTGCAGAGGGATTGGTGAATGTAATTAATATATTCCAACCGAAAAAGGTTGTAATCGGCGGTGGTATCAGCCGAGAGGGTGAGCCGTTTATAAGCAGAGTAAGAGAATTTGTTTATAAGTATGATTATAATAAATACCTTGATAAAACCGAAATAACCGCGGCAGAATTGTTTAACGATGCAGGTATCGTCGGTGCGGCATTATATTAATTAAATATAGGGAGAAGAAAATGAAAAAAATATTTACCTTACTAACAATGGCAGCTATGCTATGCAATATGTTTGCGGTTACGTCTTTTGCGGAGGAAAGTGACAAACCGACAAGCAACACAGCAATAACCGCTGCCAAAACAGCACAATGGCGAGCGACTGAAAGCGACAGTACAACGTATGATTTGCGTATTCACGGTTGGTCAGGATGGGAAACGGCGGCATATATGGGTTTTGAATTGCCTGAAAATTTCAATGCGGAAAATGTAGGCAAGGCAGAACTTGTACTCAATACAACTTCTGTCACAAATTCGGGAACGGCATACTTATATGAGGCTGATTATTCGGCTTTTGAAAACGGTATGCAATACACTGTTGCACCGACATATACCGAAAAAGAAATTATGTCGTTCACATCACCGTCAAATACAGGTGAATTTAAAATTGATGTGACAGACTATATAAAATCAATCAAGGATAAGGGAAATGTTGCGTTTAGAATAGACGTTAAGTCGCAGAACAACAACACAAACTGGAACATCGGTTCATGTACAAACAGCGGCAATGCACCGAAGATTGTAATAGGCGATGATGATAATGTAATAAAAAATGCGTCATTTTCTGACGGTGATGCAAATTGGACTATTACAAACAGTGAAAATATGACAGTATCTGACGGCAGGTTAAACGCAAGCGGTACAGATTACGAGGCACAAATCAGTCAAACGGTCGGAAATATGGAAAACGGAACATATACACTAAATGCGTATTTGACTAACGACACAACGGACGGTATTTGCTATTTGTATGCCAAAACAAACGGTCACACAATGGCGTCAACGTCAATACCGATAAGTAACAATGAGAGCAAGGTTACAGTGCCGGGAATTATCGTAGAGGACGGAAAATGTGATATAGGACTTTATATAAAAGGCTCGCAAACTCTTACTCTTGACAAATTGTCTTTTGCAAAGTCGGAGGAGAGCAGAATACCTTTCTTAAAAGGCGGAGAAATTTCAAAGCTTACATACGTCGAAGACAGGGGCGGCAAATTCTATGACGAAAACGGTCAAGAGGGTGACGCACTTCAAATTATGGCTGAAAACGGCTTTAATTTTGCAAGAATCAGAGTTTTAAACAATCCGGGAAAAGGTCACGGAAACGAGTATTATTTGCCTGAAGGCTATCAAGATCCCGACGACTGTCTGGCAATGGCAAGACGTGCAAAGGATAAAGGTATGCAGATAGAATTTACATTTGCATATTCTGATACTTGGTCGGACGGTGAAAATCAGCTTATTCCATATGATTGGCGTCCGTATATTGAGGAAAATAATTTGACTGGTGATGAGCTTGCGACATATCTTGAGGGTAAAATATACGAATTTACAAAGGATATGATGCTTAAATTAATCGAACAGGGAACTTGTCCTGAATATGTTTCGATAGGTAACGAAATGCAGTACGGATTGCTTTACAACAACCATAAGAACAATAACGGGTTCTATAACAAAAGTGATTATCTTACCCGTTTTGTAAATGCAGGTGCAAGGGCTGTTCGCGAAACGTCACCGGAAAGTAAAATTGTTCTTCACAGTGACCACGGCGGTGAACTTTTGAGCAGAAGAAAGACCTTTATTAATGCGCTTGCAAATATTGATTTTGACGTAATCGGTGTTTCGTATTATCCGTATTACACTAAGTCGATTTCGATTGATGATGTTGTGAATGAATTCAATACACTTATAAATCGTTATGATAAAGATGTTATAATAATGGAAACTGGTTACAACTGGAATGAAACAAAGCCTGACGGTTGGGACGGTCAACTTCAGGACAGTGGATATTATCAAAATATTTACGGTGAAACTCAATCGGGACAAAGAGCGTTTTTGACGGAATTGTATGCAAAGCTGAAACAGGTGCTTGGCGGCAGATGTATAGGTGATTTGTATTGGGATCCGGTAATGGTATATGATGGCGGAACAGGTCAAATCGGTTGGGCGATAGATGAGGCAACCGATACAACTCAAGGCAATGTTGTGCCGAATTCGACTATATTTGATTTTGACGGAAAAGCAGTTGAAGGACAAAAGGCGATGAAATACAATACAAACGCAAGCGACAAAATTAATATAACAGGTACAGTCAGCAATGATAAAGGCATTGTTAAAAATACAGAAATAACATTTACGGTAAACGGTGAAAAATATAACGTTTCCACTGACAGATTCGGCAAATATATTGTGTCTGTGCCATATCCGAAAGAGAATAAATTTGATATTTCGGCTAAAGGCTGTACGGAAAAATATACGCCGGACGCACCGTATTACGGCGTATTTGTAGAGAATATTAATTTTGAAACATATGCTGACGGAACAGAAGCCGACAGTAAGAACTATATCTCAAAAGTAGACGGTACGATAGAAAATTCAATGTTAAAGTATGATGTTGAATACAGAACAGATATTGCAAATGCAAAGTTTTATGTTGCCGTATATGATGACAGAGGTAATGTGGTTGCGATAAGCGACAAAAACAGAGATAATATAAATATCAAAAACGAAAGCAAGAGTTACACGATAAAGGCGATGTTGTGGAACAGAAATTTAAAACCGTTGTGTAATGTAGAAAGTAAGACTGTTGAAAGATAAAAAGAGCCTGTCAACAAAATGTCGACAGGTTTTAGCGACACTTGTATTAATAAGTGTCGCTTTTTTATATAATAGCATAGAATGGTATGATTGCTGTTTTGTGCTATCTTTTTTTATTGTAAATATTGACAATTAAATAAAAACAAGGTATAATTTACTTATCAATCAGTAACTGATTAATATTTTTTAGGGGAAAATTTAATATGAGAACACAAGAATACAAAGAAGAAAAGAAAAGGGAAATTATGGAAAAGTGTTTTGAGTGTTATTGTGACAACGGACTCAGAAACACAGGGATTAAGGAACTTGGTACGTATTGTGGTATGACGTCGGCTAATTTGTACAGCTATTTCAATAATGTTGATGAACTTATAATTCAGTCAACTGCGTATTGTATGACAAAAGTCGAGGACGATTTTATGGAACTGTCACCGAAAAATCCGCAGGATATAATGCGGTTTATAAGTGAAATTCCAAAATGGTCGGCTCAAAAACACGGAAAAAAATATCGCCTTATGTATCAAGTATACACACATCCCAAATATGTTGAGTATGGGAAAAATTTTTTTAAGGGCGTTAGTATGCGATATACCGAATACGCCAAACAATTATCTCCCAAACTCGGAATACCTGTTGACATACTTGCAGGTTTCATATTTATTTTTGTTCGGGCAACAGTGCATTATGCAATGTTTGAAGATGAATATTACTTGAAAGCGGAAATGGAGGCGTTAAAATTATCGGTGCTTTCGGTATTGTCTAAAAAATAAAATTGAAAGGCGGGGAATTTTATGAAAATCAAAAGATGGTTAAGTACAATTATGGCAATGTGCATATTTATGTCTTTGATAACGTGTATGCCTGTATCGGCTGCTGCTCAAGAGTGGACATATTGCCTTAAAGTACAAATAAGTGACGCAAAAGATTCAAAAAGTAAGGATGGAAATATTAAAGGATATTTGTATTTCAATGGGGAAGATGAAGAAGTTTTTACTTTGCAGAATACAAAAACATCTGGCGAAATGTCAGAAACTACACACACATCTTCAAGAGCTCCTTGGACTCTTGATAAAGTGACTATTGAAAACGTTACAACGGACGCATTTAAAATATTATATGTGAGTCTGGGAGTGGCTAAAAAGGGAAGCGACTCATATAGATGGATTATAGATGAGATTTATCCGGACGGAACCGGTACAAAAGACGGTCTTTGGATTGAAAAAAATAAAAAGAGAAGTACCACATACAGTATTAATGTTAATACAAAAAGACGCCTGAAAACTGTCGGAAACTTCGATGATTTCGGAAGTACAATGTATCTTAATCCGACAGGTGAAAAAGACAGCGTTGCATATGAATATAACGGATATGTAGGTGACCAATACAATGATATCTTAAACGATAATAAAGAATATTACTGTATGGATATGAGTGACGCACCTACGTTTACATTTGACGTTTCGGGAAAAGGCGAGAATATAACAGTTAATAAAAAAGCACTGATCAGTAATGGTTGCATTACGGAAAAAAGCAGCAATCGTGGTTTTGATATAAACAAATCAAAACTTATGTCGTATATGAATAACAATAATATAAACAAAATCACTATTAAATCAACATTGAAATTCCCGGAAGATACCACATGTAACAAGGAAAGAACAGTTAAAAACATTCCATGGCTTAAATATTACAGCTATGAAGATTATGTCAAAACTTTAACGATTGTCAGAAATGCGTTTTCAATCGGCAGTGTTGAATTTAGCGGTAACTATCAAATACCTAATACAGCTGATAAAAATTATAATGCAGATAATCTGTTTTATAATAATGTAAAAAAGAATTCTGAAGGAAAGCAGACAATTACCGTTACTGCGTCAATTAAGACAGGCGGTCATAATAACAATTTATCGTCAGTCAGTCTTACAGGTGCAAGTATCACATTTGACAAAGCAACTCTAACGCTTGGTAATACAGGTAAAAAGATAGAGTCAACAGCAAAGAAAGTAAGGATAAGTAACGGTAAGTTTAAATTGACGTTCCCATATACAAGCGGTATGGATTCGGCTAACGGCGGATTAAAACTTGAATTAAGTAATGCAAAATTAAAAACTATAAGCGATTCACAATTTATGTTGTGGGATGAGGCTAATAAAAAGGTGGAATACAGCTATTTGTCATCAAAGCATAAAATTGACGCGGTAGATCCGACAGTGAAATTATCGGCTTTAAACAATGATAAGGTAGGAGATTGGCACAAGACTGTAACATTCAGTTCAACACCATCAGAAACATTAAACACAACATCATCAGACGGTAAAGCGACTGATGGAAGTTATTCAATGGAATTGCGTGACAGTAAAGGCAATGCCGTAAAGATTTGTGATTATAAAGGCAAGAGTAATGTGTCAACCAAGCAGGAAGTCCCTGCAACAGAATCAAGCACAGGAAACGTAACATTGGCATTAGGTGAAAAGATAGAGGGAATATTTAATCTTAAACTTACAGGTCGGGATAATGCGGGTAACGAACTGTCTACAGTCGTAGAAAATATTCACCTTGACAACAAAGCCCCTGAAATTACAATTACAGAAAAAGGAGGCTTGCAGAATTCGGACGGAAGTAAGGGCAATACCTATGATGTAACAATTACCGATATGTCGGGAACGGGTAAGCTGTATTATTGCTTTACAAAAGACCGTATAAATGCACCTGCTTTTGATAAGAGCAAAGCCGAACAGCAAACGAGCGGTACAATAAGCAGTTTACTTGATAAGTGGGCATTTATAAATCAGAGTGACACCGAAAACGGCAAAACTGCGTCAGCATATATTGAGGTTGAAGAAGGCAGTAACTTTGAAGGTACATTAATTTATTTTGCCGAAGATGATTTCGGTAATAAAACGGGAATGTCCTACAAAGATATAAATATCACAAACGAAACGACTAAATGCAGTATTGATACCACAAGCGATACATCAATTCCGCATTCAAATTATAATATAGTTCTTACAACAAAATCTCAAAATACTGTTTATTACAAATGGCAGGACAGTAAAGGCGAGTTTATTACGACTGATACGAAGTATAACGGCAAAAGTATAGATACATCAGCCGATATTCAAACGTCAAATTTAGACGGAACATATAAATTGATATGTACAGTTATACCTCCGTCTGGTAAGGCTAATAAGGTGGAAGTAGAACGATATTTTGCGTTCGACAATTCAGCGCCTAAAATCAGTGTTAAGCCGTTGAATGTCAGTACATACAGTGAAAATCAAACGATTTCCGTTATAGGAAGTGACTTGTCGGGAATTAAAGACGGATATGCGAAATTGGTGAACCCGGACGGTTCTGCGATAGAAGGTTTAGAGGAATTTATGCTTGATGTGACAGATGACGCTATTTCGCAAAATATCAATATCAGCGATATTCCGAGCGGCACATATGCACTTTCTGTAAGAATGACGGATAAAAACGGTTTAGAGGCTACGGCAAAATCAGATACATTCTATATCAGAAATTCAATGCCAACAACAGACGTAAGTTTGATTACCGATTTGATGTATAGAGATAAGCCTTTAATTTCGTCGGAAGATTATAAATTAAAGATTGATGTAAGCGAAGATTTCAAAAATGCAGACAATACAGAAAATCAGAATTTATATTACAGAGTAAGCAATACGGTTGATACATATGGTGAATGGATAAAGGCAGGAGCGGTTAATAAAACCGATACCGGTTTAACTGCAAGCATTGAATCTGATTCACCGATTATAGCGTTGGCAGACGGTGAAAATACTTTCTATGTACAGACTGCAATTTGTGCGGATAATATCGACACAGCCAAGATTAATATAAACACTGTACAGACAAGTGAATTTACATTCTTCTTTGATGAAACACCGCCACAAACAAGAACGGTTATAAACAACGAACATATCTCCGAAAGTATAAAAGGCAAAGTTTATCTTACAGATAATATTGATTCCGATTTGAAACTTGTAAGCAACAGCAGTGACGTTGAAGTAAGCAATTCGGAAGAAGATAACGTTTTCGATATAACCGTAAACAAAAATGTTGATACAACTCTTACAGCGATTGATTTAGCAGGTAACAAAACGGATATACCGCTTGTTATAAACGGTATTGATACCGATGCACCGACCGCTAATATTGAAGTTAGCGAAGTTATGAGCGGTGACAGAAAAGACAGTAAAGCGGTAGTAAACATTAATGACGCAAAAGAAGACGAAGTGCAGTTTGCGTTTATTCCTGAAAGCGAATACAGCAGTGCAATGTCTGACGGAAAGATAAAAGACAGCTATCTTGAAAGCTATGATAACAGCATAATTAATGTAAGTCAAACAAGTTCGGTTGATGCAAAGTGGGAGAATGAAAAGAACCTGACTTATACTGTTAATATTGCAGGAACAACTGAGAATTATTATGTCGGTGTTCGTATGACGGACAGCGTAGGAAACAGTACAGATGTTATTTTTGATAAAATAATGTCAGTGCAAGACACTGAATTAAAACTTGATTATACGATTGCACCGAAAAAAGCAGGGCAAAAATCTATTGTAAAACTAAACTTCAATATGCCGGTGTATATACTTCCGCAATCAAAAATTGTGTCGGTTGCCGACAGTGATGACGGTAAGACCTTAGATGAAACAAATCTTGAAATAGCAAAGCAAAATGCATTGATATTTGCACAATCGCAATCATTTTCCATAACCGCAAACGGCAATTATAAAGTATATGCGGTTGACGATATAGGCAGAGGGAAAGTCTTTGATTTAGAAATCACGAGCGATAAGGTTGAGTTCGGTAATCTTAGCGGCGTTAAAGCGACTACTTATACAGGGGATAAACCGATTGACGACGGTAAAATGACAGGATGTAATGTAGTTGATGAAGATTGGAATTCTTACAGCACTACCGTTGTGGTTGAACCTATTGATGCAGGTATGCTTTTAAAGCCTATTGAGGACGATTCTGTAAACAACGGATTGAATTTTAACGAATATGACTCTGAACAATATAAATCACAAAGTGGTGAGGGTTATACAAAACTTGTTTATTTTGTAAATACAATGTACGAACCGGGTACAGCCGGTGAAATAGTAACAAGTAACGAAAGAACTGTAGACGTCAATTTATTTGAAGAAGGCAGTGACGAGTCTACTTGGAGCATAGTAACGGCGATAATAGACAACATCGACAATACACCGCCCGATTTTGAATTTCAGTACAGTCCTGAAATTATAAAGGTCAACAATAGTCTATATGACAATGACCGAATATTAAAAACGTATACTCCGGGTAATGTAACATTTACCGCAACTTTGCAAGATAAAGATTCGGGAATAGAAAAAATTGTATTGGGCGAAATATGGGACGAAAAGAATGAAGTGCCTGTGTCTATCAAAGTTCCTTTAAAGGATTCAGAAGGTAACTATATTGATTATACGGAAAATTCATGGACTTGGGACGGAAATGAATACGGACACCCTGTAACTGTTGAATTTTTCGGCGACAGTGATCCTAAAGGTGTAAAGACGATAAAGTATACGTTTACCGACAATGACTCTATGGATGCAATAAGGTGCTATAACGGCGCAGGTGATTGTTCGTTTGTATTCGTGACGGAATTGGAAAGTATTACAACTCTTGACTGTATCTACAAAATGCCGATAGAGCAAGGCGAAGATAAGGACTATACACTTCAATATTATTATGAAGATAATAACGGCGAGTGGCAGGAAATTACTGATACAACGGCGTATTACAGACGGGTTAAAGCCGTAATAACTCCTCAAGACCGAGGTGTGGAAAGAGAGCTTAGAGTTAGAAATAACAACGGTTCTTTTGAAAAAATACTTGATTCATATGAAGAACATTTCACATTCAATTTAAAAGATAAATATGGTTATAAGTCGGAAGTGAATATCGAATACGAAAACTTTGACGAAACAAGCGGAACGATTGAATATGCTCTTTCAAGTACGGCAAAGACAAACAAACCCGTTACCTTGACTATTACCGCAACAGATGACCAAAGCGGTGTCGGTGAAGTTAAGCTTTTAAGTAAGAAAGGTGAAATAAGCGTTACAGATAGCGGCGGCGAGTATACCGCTCCAATATCCGAGAACGGTGCTTACAGTATTGTAATGTATGATAAAGTCGGCAACAAAGCGGTTAAAAACTTTAATGTAAGTAATATTGACAATAACGCACCGACGGTTACAAGTTGCACGCTCAGCACGAATGAAATCACTTCAAAGAGTGTGAGTGCGACATTGCAGTTCTCAAAACCGAATGTTCACATAACATCGGCAGAGCCGATTGGAAGTATAACAAATTCACAATACAGTATTAACTATTCGACATCGGTTATCACATTTACAGAATCGGGTTCGATAAGTGTGTTCTTTAAAGACGATTACGGCAATGAGGGCAGTGATATTGTAACTGTTGATAATATCGACAAAACACCTCCGTCACTTACCGCGATAACCGAAGTAAATCCGGAAAAAACGGAGGTTACGGTTAAATTTGAAAAAGCCGTTGACACTGCCGGTAATGTGATAGATAAAAGACGTGGACTTGCAGATGTGACAGTAAATTACGGCGGTATAGCACAAGTTGCGGATAAAGCGGAATATGTATTCTACGAAAACGGTATTTACACGTTTAAAGTTTATGATGATGAAGGTATATCGTCATACTTGACATTGGAAATAAAAGATATAGATACTGTTGCTCCGAAGATTACGGAAATCAGATGGAGTTATGCGTATGATGTATTGGAAAACGGTGTATGGCAGAAAAAATCAATGCAAAAGACCGTTACTCCGAACGGTGAAGCGGGATATGTTTTTGCTTCCGATATACATCCGATAACAAATCAAGACGTTACTGTGACGGTTGTAACGGATTCCGATACACACCAGTTGGGCAGCAATGATGAATATAAGACTGAAAACGAAAAGGTGTATACTGACAACGGAATGTATATATTCAATATGGAAAAGAACAATCGTTTAACGGATATATACGGAGTTGACGTTGAAGTTATTGATAAAACACCGCCTGTTATTGATTTACTCGGAAAAAATGAACTTATATTCTATGAAAATACCACAATGGGTGAAACGTACAGTAAAGATTATTTAACAAAACCGAATGTTGCGTTTAAGGCGTATGATGAATTTGCAAAAGGCACTGATTTGAATGACAGAGTTATAATAAAAGATTGGGGTGGATTTAATCCCGATGATATAACTCAAAACGTGTTCGATTCAAGTATTCCGTATACGATAACATACGAAGTATCGGATAATGCGCATAATACGACAGAGGTAAAACGTAGTGTAAGACTTGTAGGTATGTATGATACGGTGGCACTTGTAAACGGCAAATTGCCTGATTATGCAGGTCGAAGTGAAGTAGAGGGTGATGAAATATCAATCAGTCTAAAAAATTTTTCCGATACGTCAACGGCATATGTACGTTACCAAAAAGGTCTTAAAACAATAGGACAGATGAAGAAAAAAGGAATTATGGTTTCAAAGGACGAGAACGGTGAATTTAAAGTATCAAATCTTGAAAAAGGTTGGTATACATTCTATGTTCAGACGGATAAACGTGATTATTTTAATTTACAGGTTTATCTGTATAATTAGGGGATTTTAAAATGTACCTATAAGGTACAGAAAGGAATGGTATAAAGCGATGAAAGCATTTAAAAGAATTATTTCATCAATGTTAGCACTGGTTATGTTTGTATCGATTTTTCCTCTCGGCGTATTTGCCGAGGGGGAAAACGATAATATATACAGCATAACTAACGGCTATCTTACATATTCGTTTAATGCCGATACGGGCGGATTTGCAATAGAAACCGAAGAGGGTAATCCCAAAAAAATTCTTGATAACAATATTCCGCTTTTGTATTCTGACGATAAAGAAAGAAGCAACGGAACATCTTTTATTACGGTAAGAATAGGTAATAAGGATTATATATTCGGTCAGGATTACGGCTTTTTCGGAATGAGTTCACATCTTGATACTCCCGTAGTCAGTGAAGAAGGCAGATTAATCACTATACCTTGGACGATAAAGGGGGTTACGGTGACATTAAAAATTGCACTCAGCACTGACGAAAACAATGATATAACAGGTAATGCGGGTATTTCGTTTGAAGTTACGAATAACAGTGGCATTGAAGAAGATATAAGCGTTCGTTTGCTTTTGGATACGGCACTCGGAAATGAAATTGACGCACCGTATTTTGTTGTAGATGAGGCAATTCGACCGACAATGACGGAAACTGAATTTTCGGGTGATGATGTACCGTCACAAATAAGATGTGTCGATTCACTTGCAAACCCGACAAAGCTTGCATATATTCTTACAAAAGGCTGGAACGGCGGCAGTGAAGCAAATCGTATCATAGTCGGTCATTGGGCAAATCTTGCAAATACAAGATATACATATACACCGGATAATTATTGCGATTTCACTAATTATTCAAACGATTACAGAGAGCCGGACAGTGCGGCGGCAATTTATTGGGAAAACAGAACAATCGCAAGCGGCGGAAGTTATATAGGTGAAATGCTTTACGGTGTAGGTAACTTCTCGAACGATAAAGACGATGCAACTCAAATAAATATAACAGCAGGCAGAGTTGAACTTTCCGATGATAAAAAGACATATAAAAATGACGGTCAATTTGATGTGACGGTTGAAATTGACAATACAGGTAACGACGCTGTTATGCTAAGCTCGGCAATGCTCAATATAACTGTTGATAACAGTCAATTTGAGATTGTTTCAGGCGACGATACAGTCACATTTGATGAAATAGGCAAAGAGATAATAACAAAAAAGTATACGTTTAAAGCTGTTCCACAGACGGACTTAACGGCAGGAGGAATATATGTATCACTTACCGCAACGGCTAACCTTGAGGACGGAACACAAAAAACAGTCGAAACGGCTGCAGAGAAAAATGTTATATTGCAGTCCGTAACAGGCAATGTGCCGATAGTGCAGATGAATAAAGTTAATCCCGAAACCGTATGGACCGGTGGTGAAAAAGCAGTTACTGTATCGGGTAATATGTCGGCATTTAAAGCACTTTCGGCAAATCAAGGCTGGGATTTAAGACTTAAACATACAACAAGCGATCATTCTGTTTTGATAGAAAAGAAGAAGATAGCTTTTCTTGACGAAGAGTATGAAAATATGAGTTTTACGACAGATGAAGAACTTGAAGTGGGATATTATGAATTAGTGTTTGAATTTACAGATCCGATTTTAATAGAGGAATTCGGCAAATCAATAACTTGTGAACATAAACTTCAAGTGTCGGCAGACGAAAAATACAGACTTAAATCTTACGGAACAATAGCACTCGTTCGTACAACCGATAAATCGAATAATACCGATTATGACTTTTTCACTTTTGCAAATGAGGGTGAATATTTAAAGTTTTATAACGGTGAAGTTGAAAAAACAGGCGAATTAAATAAGACAAAGATTAAATATAATTTCGGTGAGAAAAAAGAGTCAATTCGTGATAATGAAATATTGCTTACCGTTCGTGCGAATGTTCGAGAAATGGAACGCGGTGATGGCAATAATAAAGAGAGATATTGGCAGGCAAGTACGGCAGACGGCGATGTTGTAATCAATAATATGCTGTCATACGAGGGTGATACACCGCTTGAAATTTATGAGAAAAACGGTGCATACACAATAAACGGTGACGGACTTTTAAAGGTTGTAAATTCTATCAACGTTTGGAGAAGTAAATGGAGCTTTACCGTTAATAAAGGCATTGTGTATACTTTGGACAGTGAGAGATTGACGGATTATTTTGCTAATGACAATAAACCCGTAAAACTTTCTCTTGACGGTGCGGCAACTATGATTCAGTCGGTCGGCGGATTTTTGGTAGATTTAAAATACGGTGAAATGAGTTCACAGTGGTATGACAATTCTGACGGTATGGTTACATACGGTATAGGATTTGGCGGAAGCATCAGCCTGCCGATTAAAGCAAAGAAGAATAATAATCAAGAAACCAAAGATTTGACGGCAGATCAAGAGGATATTTCCGATGAAATGCAGAGTTTGTTTGACGAAAGTCTGACGGCAGACCAAGAAGATATTTCGGGTGATATGGAAAGTCTTTTTGATGAAACACCCAAACAAACGTCTACAGGTGACAAAATCAAAAAAGATACCAAACTTTCAGAGGGAAGTTTATCTGCGGAAGTAAATAATGTACTTTTCGGTGAAAAAGGCAAGGTTGAGGAAAAGGCTGTAAAGGTTGAAGGTACAGGTTTTATAGGAATAGACGCGAAAATGTCGCTTGCATTGCCTAAAGACGTTTTAGGTTCACTTGTTTCAAATGCGCCGGGTATATATGCAAGCGTTACCATAAACACAATAGACAATGTATACGAATTAAATGCAGGTCTTAATATCAAGATTATTGAATGTGAGGGTATACTTGCATTTAAAGAAGTTAATGTAAAAAATAAAGATGTTATAGTACCGGATAAAATCGAATTTTATATCCGTGACGGACTGAAAATTCCTATTGCACCGCCTGCATTGTTTATGACAGGCTTGGGCGGCGGTATAAATGAACTTGCCGATACCATAGGCGGTGAATTTGACAAACTTCCGCCGATTACTATATTGTTGTTCACAAGACTTGAGGCTATAGGTACTCTTGTGGGTGATTTTAATGCCAGAATAAGCCTTGAGGGACTGTCGCTTAAAGGCGATATGAAATTAAAAGTATCGGATTCTTTGCTTGATTTGAAAGCAGGAATAAATGCAAGATGGATAGAGCCTTGGGAACTTAATCTTTACGGTAATGTAAGTATTATAGATGGACTTATAAAAGGCGGTATTACAATAAATATTGCCGATGATTATTTCTACGGCTACATATTTGCAAGCATTTGCATACCGGACAGTATTCCGCTTGTGGGCGGTAAAGAACTTGCAGGTGTTGAGGCTGCTGTATCTGATGAATTTATAGGTGCAAATATCAAGATTATCGGTATCCGTTTCGGTGTAATATATTATTGGGGTAAAAATGTATCATTCGGTAAGAATGTAGATTTAAGTGCACCGCCGCGAGGCGAAAATAACTCAATGAGCCTTATGAGTTCTGACGACGTAACAGGCTACTACGGAACTAATGTACACGAATTGTCTGTTGAGCCGATAGGTATGATGACAGACGGCAGTGAATATAAAGAGGCAAGTGTAAATGTAGAAAATGCTCAAAATCAAGACGCATTATTGCTTGAAATACCTTATACAGGTTCAGGCACACCTGAGGCAGGCGAAATTACACTTATAAATGCCGACGGAGCAGTAATAAACACAATTTTGGACGACGGGAACGGTAACGGAAATATGCTTGTACAGCGCCGTGACGGTGACAATTATATTTATGTAACGGTTACGGAAAAGGATAAAATCATAAACGGTAAGTGGACTGTAAGATACACAACACCTAACATTACAATCAAGTCATTTAATATGAACGGTGTTGACGGTATAGCAGGTATAGATTTGTGCAGTATATCACATTCATCGGAAGATTCTGCCGAACTTACAGCGTCATGGACAATGAGCGGAAGTACCGATAAAAAAGGGACAATAGACGTTTATTTGACGAAAGACAAAGATGTTTTGAAGAAAGTCAAAACAGGTGACAACAAAGGCGATTCGTTAGGAACTAACATACTTCACAAAACAGACGCAGAAATAAAAAACTGCAGTGAAAAAATTACACTTCCGGACACATTTGAAAGCGGAACGTATTACGCAGTAACAACCGTATCTACAACAGACGGAATAAGTCTTGCGATTAGTGATACACCTGTAAAATTCAAGAATAAGAAACTTCCTAAGTCAGTTTCAAAGGTGCATATCAATTACGGTGGTAACGGTAATATATTTGTGAATGTAACAGATCCCGAAAATGCCGATTATACGCATTATATAGCTGAAATTGTTGCGGAGGACGGCAGTGTACTAAGTAATAATGTAGGTCAGTTTGAAAAAGGCTCAAACTTCGTATTCGGCAAGGAGGCATATCTTGAAACAGGTAAAACATATTATGTCAATGTAAGAACTCTACGTGCAGAATACGGAAAATCGGATTCTTCTGATGAATATAAGACTTGGTATTATTACGGTGATGATGTGGTTTCATCGGATAAACTTGTAATGCCTGAAAAGGATATGCTAAAGTTGAAAGAGGTAAAAACAAACTTTGACAGCACAAAAGAATATATAAATGACAATAATATTATTGTTGAATATGTATTTGAAAATGATGTGTTTATGGAATTGTCGGTAAACGGTCAAAAGGCATACAGTGACAATAAATTTAAGAAAGAATGGAAGTTTGTTTTAGATGACCTTGAGGACGGCGATTATGTAATTGATTTCACAGCTTATACGAGCAAAAAAGACAATATAAGCGGTAAAGATGCAATTATAGGCGACAGTGATGCGAGATTGGCATTCTCAATAGATACATCAGCACCTATATTGTCGCTTTCGCAAAAATCAGCTGAAAGCGTTGAAAATGTTTCAGCAATATTTGGAGCAAATACTGTGATAACCGAAGATGACGGAAGTTACACTATTGAGGGATTAACAGAAAAATCTTCGACTCTTACAATAGACGGAGAAACTGACGGAATTACGGTTAATGAAAACGGAAGTTTCAGTATTACCAAAAAATTATCAGATAATGAAAATTATAAATCACATACGCTAAAAGCTGTAGATAACGCAGGCAACGTAACCGAACTTATGGTATATGCGGTGCGTAAAGGTAGTTTTGCGATTAAAGAAATTGAACTTAAAAATAACGGTGAGGATATTCAAACTGTTGATGGTGAGAAAAAGATTTCAATGAAAAGCGGTCAAAATACAAAGCTTTCGGCTTTTGCGGTCCTTGACGACGGAAAAGAATTTGAATTAAGTGACGATATGATTGATTGGAGTGTGTTGTACGAGAAAAATCGTATCGCACTTGATGAGGGTGATATAACCGCATTGTCAAAGGGCGAAACAGCGGTAAAAGTTAAAATGAATACCGCAAATATTCAAACTGCGGAAGACAAGAATATAAAAGATGGATTTTCTGATTATGCAGTAATTGAGATAACAGGCAATTCAAAAGAAGATTTGATAGAAAAGATTAAAGAGGCACAAGAACTTCTTGACAATACACCTAATGCGTCGGACAGTAAAAAGAATGCTTTGCAGGAGGCTATTAATAAAGCACAGGAGCTTGTTAATGACAGTAACGCAACAGAGGACGATTATACACAAGGTGTTGCAGTATTAAACAAGGCTATGGAATCCTTTAAAAGCACAGGCAAACATTCGGGTGGAGGCTCATCTTCGGCAAAATATAAGATAACATTACTACCGTCGGAAAACGGAAAAGTTACATTGTCAAGTACGGAAGTTAAAGCCGGCACAAGCGTAACTGTAACATCAGTTCCGAATGACGGCTATATGGTAAAGGATATTCTTATAAACGGCGTCAGCGTTGGCAGTAATGCGGAAGTGTATACCGTTAAATCAGTATCTGAAAATATGAAAATTCAAGTAATATTCGGCGAGAAAACCGATTTACCGTTTATTGATGTTGAAAAGACAGATTGGTTCTATGATAATGTTAAATATGTTTATGAGCATAAATTTATGGTCGGTATAACGGATATAACATTTGAGCCGAACACAAAACTTTCAAGAGCAATGTTTGTTGCTATTCTACACAGAATAGACGGTGAAAAAGAGGAAGGCGAATGTAAATTTGAAGATGTTCCAAGCGGTGCATATTATGAAAAAGCAGTTGCTTGGGCAAGCACTAACGGCATAGTGGCAGGAATATCGGCAGCAGAATTTGATCCTAACGCAGATATTACAAGAGAACAAATGGCAGCGATTTTGTACAGATACGCAAATTACAAGAAGATAGATACACAAGTGGGAGATAACACAAATATACTTTCATATGATGATTATAACGATATTTCTGAATATGCAATTCCGTCAATGCAATGGGCGGCAGGCAGCGGATTAATGGTCGGAAAAACAGACACAACACTTAATCCGAAAGACAATGCCACAAGAGCAGAGGCAGCAGCGGTATTTATGCGATTTGTAGAAAATTTTAACGATTAAAATAATAGACCCATCAAAAATGATGGGTCTATTTGAATGTTTTCCTGAATTCGGTTGGCGTAAAGCCTGTATATTCTTTAAAATCTTTAGATAGCTTTTGAATTGTGGAAAAGCCTATTGTATCGGCTATAAAGGCGATAGAATGGTCTGTATACAGTAAATCATATTTGGCGGTTTCCAAACGCATATGCTTAATGTAAAGTGCGGGAGTTATGCCGAAATGTTTATTAAAAATCGATATAAAGTATTTCTCATTAAATCCCATTAAATTTGAAAGAGACTTTACGGAAATTTTTTCGTGAATATGATTTTTGATATAGTCATTTATAAATTTGACAAATTCATCATCTTGTATTTCATTGTGTGGTTTGGCTTTGTCGCAACTCAAAAATATTGCTAAAAGCTCAATTAAAATTGATTTTATCATCAGAGCCGATACTGCGTCATTTTTTAATCTGAGTTCGCTTAATTTATTAAAGAGCGACTTTACATAGTCTGGATTTTCAATATGAACAACATACGGAAAATCAATTATATCAAATAACGACTTGCCGTTAATTGTTGCGGAAAAGTCGCACCAATATTTATTGTAGCAAGTTTCGTTTTCGGAGTATAGCGATACCCTTGAATTTTTCGGCAACAGTACCATATCGTCTTTCTTTGGATAAAATTCTTCACCGTTTACCGTTATCTTACCTTGACCGTCTAATATCAAATAAAAACAATCTCTCATACGAGTATGTTCTTCTCTTGACCAATCGGGACATAAGCCGTTGTCTATTAAAATAAAGCGTATTTCTAATTTTGAAATGTATTGATTAAGCAGTTGATTTTGACTGTGTGGATTTTCTCCCATATGTATCACCCCTAAAAGTATTATAAGAAATATTAATTGTTTTGTAAATATATATATCTGACTTTTTGATAAAAAGATGTGACTTTTAGATACACAAAACGATATTGGCTATGTTAAAATACAATTAACAGATAAAATGTTTAGGGAGGAATGAACGATGAAAAAGAAATTGATTTCGTGTATACTGTCGGCGTCAATGCTTTGCACATCAATAGGTATATTACCCGTAAAAGCAGAGCAAACACCGTATTTTACACATCAGAATGTAGTCGGTTCACAGACGTGTTACGGAGATGATACAGCTGAAAAAACGATTGATGAAATTCCGAATGTTATTCAGGGAATGAGAATTAATCAACCTGTTTTCAGAACAAAAGGATTATCACCAAACACGAGCTATACAGTAAATCAGCTTTTAAAGGACGGAACTGTTTTAAAAACCGAAAACGTTGTAGCAGATGAAAACGGTACAATAGAATTTAAGCATATACGAAATTGCGAAGAAGTTGAAGTTTTAAATGGGGAAACGGTAGTGGCATCTCTTAATGCGGAACTTGAATATAAGAACGGCGTTGCCATTACATCTGCTCCTATGTCATATCAAATTTATCAAAGAGATGAAAATAATAAAGCAGAAATAAAAATAAAGGGGAAAACTGAAAACGAAACCTCTGTCAGCGTCGATATTAACGGAACAGAAGAAAATATTACGGCTTTGGGTAATGAATTTGAATATACCAAAACTCTTGACACAGGGCTTTATGATATAACTGTAACATCGGACAAGGGAGAGGTTGCAAAGTATGAAAAAGTAGGTGTCGGAGATGTTTGGGTAGCGGCAGGACAGTCTAATATGACGGATATGGGTGCTGTTACAGATGCTTTTTCAACGGAAGATGATGACCCGATAAATGAAAATATGCACATAATTTATGCTGAAGATTGTACATGGCAACAGATGACACATCCGGCAGGCGAGGGACGTTTCTTTAAGACAGGAATAAGAACTTCTCCTGTTACAAGTTTTGCAAGAGAAATATCGGAAAAAGAAAATGTACCGATTGGCGTTGTTCAAACATCAGTAGGCGGTACGAACATTTGGCAATGGATAGACGGAATAAGAAATGACGCAAACAGCGGATATTTATTTAATGCACTAAAATCATGCTTTGATAAAATGCCGTCAAAAAATATTAAGGGTATTTTATGGTATCAAGGGTGTAACGATGCGATAAATGAAAACTACGCATATGATTATAAAAATTTGCAACAAAAAGTATTTGATACAATGCGTGATTTCTTCGATGAAAATACACCGATAATCACGACACAATTAAATGACGCAAATCAAGACAGTAACAGTTCACAAGGCTATTATGATGCGTGGTCATATTTAAAAGATATTCAACGTCAGAACGAAAGTTTATATGACAATGTTTATGTTGTTGGTACAGGTGAATTAGAACTCGGCGATACTATTCATAATAATGCCGCATCAAATGTGAAAATTGGTGCAAAATGGGCGAAAGTCGCAGAAGCGGTTGTTTACGGAGATGAATCTGTATCATATGAAAATGCACAGATAGATACGGCAAAAGTTACCGGCGATAATGAAATAACATTAACATTTAAAAATACCGACGGATTGAAAGTTGCCACAGGAACAAAACGTATAGGAATTACAAATGTATCTGGAGGAGGCTACAAAATTCCTTTAGGTGATTTAACAAAAGAATTTACGGTAAGAAAAGGTGCAAGCCGAAAAGTTACTGCATCAAATAAAGATAAAGGTACAGAAATGACAATAAAAAGTGCCGAAATTCAAGCTGATAAAAAATCTGTTGTAATTACAACAGAAGAAGATTTAGCGGGTGTTATAGCGGTTGATTGTATGTACGGCAAGAGATTTACGCCTACACTTGTAGATGAAAAAACGAATGAAAGTGTATTGTCATTTTATAATGTAATTGCGGAATATGAAAATAAAATTCCTGTTACAGAATCTTTTGAAATAAATGCAAAGGATTCAGCCGATTTGAATAATGTAACTAAAACCGCATCAGACAGTACAATGTATGTCAACAGTTGGAAAAGCGGAAACACGGATAATACCTCATATGGTCTTGTCAAATTTGACTTGGAAAATTATGATTTTTCAAAAATAGTATCTGCAAAGTTGGCGGTTTACGGAAATAGTATCGGTAGAGATAGAAACGGTAATATAACAATTTCGGATATAGGAACAGATTGGGACAATACTGCGATATACGGCGATATAGCATATAATCCTACAAAAGAAATAACAAAGATAAATTCAAATACTGCAAGTGTATTTCTGGTAGGCAATTATTCTGAAATAGATATAACGGAGTATTTAAGAAAATATTCCGGAAATGAAATAGGTATAGGCATAGCCTCAGATTATGCCTCTGATGTTACTTTGTCGGGCAAAAACAGTGCCAATCCGCCTAAATTAATTATTCAACCGGGTAAAATGGTAACACTTTCGTATACTTGTGACGGAAAGCCATGTGCTAATATGGATGTAACGATAGAAGCTGTTGGAGCAACGGAATATCAGACAACAAAGCACACAACGGATTCTGACGGAAAAGTTACCGTATATCTTACCGAAGGCAGCTACAAGGCAACTACCGAAAAAGAAATAGGTGTCAGAAATGCAACATCAAATGTATTTATGGTATCAACTGATGATTTATCAAATACCTATACAGTGGATAAGAACAATGAAGAAAAAACGGAACCGACAGAAAATTCAACATACACATTTGGCAGTAAGTTTAATGAAATAAAAGCATTTAATACATCATCATTATCTGAAACAAAGATTGCCGATACGGGATTGAGCATATCAACAAGCGGTTCAAACTATAGCAATGTTGCAATAATGAACTCAACAACTAAAACAGGAACAGGATATTATCCGCTTGGAATGGGACTTAGTGATAACGGTTATTATTTGTTTATGGGTACAGGCGGAAACAGTAACACATCAATGACGCTTAAATTTGACAATCTGATAGAGTCGGGCAAATATGTAAAGCTAACATATGCAAAACCGACTTCGACTAACAACGGAAGTACAAATAGAAGTGCCGGTAATGAAAACACAATGTCAATCGACGGTGAAAAAATAGATGTACAATCAAATTGTGAATTTGATAAGTGGTACACAACAACAGTAAAATTATCTAATCAAACATCGCAGATTGATTTTGCTTTTGGAAAATGGAGCTCAATAGCAATTTCAAAAATTGAAATTGCAGATACGGCAGATATGTTGGAAATTACATCTGACACAACTGAAAAGTATATAACGTCAGAAAATCAAACAGTTCAGTATACTGCGAAAGTTTATAAGAGCATTACAACAGAAAAAGACAAATCAGAGATTGTTTCAAAGGGAAGTGAGGATACAACGGCAAATATCACTTATTCGGTAAATGGATATAACGGTGTATCAATAGATAATAATGGTTCTCTCTCAATTACTCCGTCTGCAACTGCCGGAACAGTAACAGTTTCGGCAGAATGTGGCGGAATAAAAAAATCTATAAATTTAGTACTTAAGTCACTCGGTAATGCGAATGCAGTTGAAATTTACGGTGATGAAGTCGTACATAGCGGAACATCAAAGTATATTGCAATTCCAATCGCAGACGGTGTGGTTATTCCTGCTCGTGATACAAAATGGGAGATAGTCGATAATACGGAAGGAGTGTCAATATCAAACGACGGTACACTTACTGTTTCAGACAGTGCCGCTGACGGTATTGTGAAAATCAAAGCAACGCTTACCGTATCATCTGTTCAAACGTCGGAAGTAATTGATGAACTTGAAGTGACAGTCAGAACAAACAATTCTGAAAATTGTCCGTATGAAGTAAAAGGTTTGTTATTGAAAAACGGTGAAACAGATGTAAAAAATGCAAGAGGTATAGACGGAATAATTGTTGATAAAAAAATCGACAGTACAAACGACTATATTGCCGTTGTGAAAGTATTTGATGAAAATAAAAAGCTAATCAAAGAAAACAAAATTGCTATCGGTGAATTGACTGACGGAGTACAGAAGATAAACACTGATATTGCTTTTGAAAAAGCATCATTTGTAAAGGTATATATAGCAAAAACAAATGATGAGTATTCAGCAAGCGATAATGAATATGACATTGTAAATGTCACAAAGATTGATGAAAATTTGAATACAACTACTATAATGCAAAATAAGAGCGAAACCGAAACAAATGCAACGCTTATAATAGCTCAATATAAAGACGGAATATTAAAGCAAATAAACGATAAAGAAGTAAAACTTCAAAAAGGCAAAAATAAAATTGACTTATCGGATATTAAAATAATAAACGGAGCTGATATAAAGATTTTATTATGGAGTGATTTTAATAGTATGACACCTTTAACAACCGTATTTACAGAGATAAGCGAAAATGATGAAAGCGAAATCGGTGAAGTTGTATCAGATGAAATATTCAATACAACAACAGGTGAATATTCCAATATTCCGCTTGTTTCTGATTGGTTGACAGGTGCAAAATCTGGACTTGGTATGGGTGCAGGTGTCATATCACCGAACAATGTACCGTATGGAATTGATCCGAATTTAGTTGATGTATCAACATTGAATGTAAATTATACATACGACAATAATTATCAAGGTGCAACTGCCGATAATGCACTATGGTACAAGACAGGTGCGTTTCTTGCAAGTGCCAATGGGGCAAATAACAGTATCTACGCTCGTGACGGTGCGGATTGGGAGCAACAAGCATTGCCTATCGGAAACGGATATATGGGCGGTATGATTTTCGGACTTCCTGACAAAGACCAAATTCAGATTAATGAAGAAACTTTCTGGGCGGCAGGATACAGAGGAACTCAAACAGAAGTTAATTCAAATACTGTAAACAGTAAAATGAGTGAAGGCATAAACGGTTATATGAGCGTCGGTAATATTTTTGTTGATTTCAATATGCCGAAAGGTGCGACTGTCAATAATTATTACCGTGACCTCAACCTTGACGAATCTGTTGCTCATGTGAGATACGAATATGATAATAAAAATTTCAATCGA